>Ga0302311_10000559_pt1 | contig 45985 bp, 41 predicted proteins | sample III_Palsa_N1_3_FD_200449 | JGI IMG/M metagenome (GOLD analysis project Ga0302311, IMG submission 200449) | Peat permafrost microbial communities from Stordalen Mire near Abisko, Sweden - III_Palsa_N1_3 | ecosystem: Environmental > Terrestrial > Soil > Palsa > Peat permafrost | place: Sweden... | reverse complement strand
ATCAAGCTTTCCGGATTCAAGTCCTTCGCGGATCCGACCACCTTCCAGCTGCCCGGCCAACGCGTCGGCGTCGTCGGGCCCAACGGCTGCGGCAAGTCCAACATCATGGATGCGGTGCGCTGGGTGCTGGGCGAGAGCAAGGCCAGCGAGCTGCGCGGCGAGTCGATGATGGACGTCATCTTCAACGGCTCCGGCACGCGCAAGCCGGCCGCGCGCGCCAGCGTCGAACTGGTGTTCAACAACGAGTCCGCGCGCGCCGGCGGCCCCTGGAACCAGTTCGCCGAGATCGCGGTCAAGCGCGTGCTCACGCGCGAGGGCGGCTCCAGCTATTTCATCAACAACCAGCCGGTGCGCCGGCGCGACGTGCAGGACGTGTTCCTCGGCACCGGCCTGGGGCCGCGCGCCTACGCGATCATCGGCCAGGGCACGATCTCGCGCATCATCGAGTCGCGGCCCGAAGAACTGCGGCTGTTCCTCGAAGAGGCGGCGGGCGTGTCCAAGTACAAGGAACGCCGCCGCGAGACCGAGAACCGGTTGAAGGACACGCGTGACAACCTGCTGCGCGTCGACGACATCCTGCGCGAGCTGAACAACAACCTCGAGAAGCTCGAGCGCCAGGCCGAGGTCGCCACCAGGTACAAGACGCTGCAGGAGCAGGGCACGACCAAGCTGCACCAGCTGTGGTTCCTGAAGCATCGCGACGCGTCGACCGAGGCCGACCGCGTGAAGCTCGCGGTGCTGGAGTCGACCAACGCGCTCGAATCGCGCATGGCCGACCTGCGCCATGTCGAGGCGCAGCTGGAAGAGGTGCGCGTCGCGCACTACGCGTCGTCCGATCGGCTGCACGCGTCGCAGGGCGAGCTGGCGCAGGCGCAGCTGGAAGTGAGCCGGCTCGAGGAACGCATCCGCTACGTCGTCGAAGGCCGCCAGCGCGCCGAAGCGCGTCTCGCCGAGCTGCAGGCGCAGAACGCGCAGTGGGTCGATCGCCAGGAGCAGGCGAAGCTCGAACTCGAAAGCAACGCCGAGGCGATCGCCGGCGCCGCCGAACAGGCCGAACTGCTCGCCGCGCAGGCCGAGGAAGAAGGCATGCGCCTGCCCGACTTCGAGGAGGCCGTGCGCATGGCGCAGACGCGCGCCAGCGGGCAGCGCGGCGAGGTCACGCAGGTGCAGCAGCAGATCCAGGTGCTGGCCGCCGAGAGCCGCAGCATCGAGGAGCAGGCGCGCGCGCTGCGCAGCCGGCGCGAGCGTCTTGCCGCGGAGCGCCAGCAACTCGCCACGCCCGACCTGGCCAGGCTGGCCGACCTGAAGCAGCGCACGGCGCAGGCCGACGAGTCCAAGGACGAGATCGAGGCGCGTCTGCACGAAGTCGGCGAGCAGGTTCCCGAGCTGGACGAGCAACGCCGCACGCAGCAGGAGACGCTCAATCGCGACCAGTCGCGCCAGGCCGATCTCACGGCGCGCCTGGAGGCGCTGCGCGCGCTGCAGGAAAAGGTGCAGACCGAGGGCAAGCTCAAGCCGTGGCTGGCCAAGCACGGCCTCGACGGCCTGGCCGGCCTGTGGACCAAGGTGCACATCGAGAGCGGCTGGGAGACGGCGCTGGAGTCCGCGCTGCGCGAACGGCTCAATGCGCTGTCGGTCGGCCGCCTCGACATCGTGCGCGCCTTCGTCGGCGACGCGCCGCCGGCCAAGCTGGCGTTCTACTCGCCGCCGCAGGGCGCGATCGCCAACACGCACCGCACGCTGCCGCGGCTGTCCGACCTGCTCAAGCTGAACGACGCCGGCCTGCAGGCCCTGCTCAACGACTGGCTCGAAGGCGTCTATACGGCACCGGGTATGGACGAGGCGCTGGCGCAGCGCAGCCAGCTGACGCACGGCGAGGTCATCATGACCCGGGACGGCCACGCCGTCTCGCAGTTCGCGGTCGCCTTCTACGCGCCCGATTCCGAGCAGGCCGGCATGCTGGGCCGCGCGCAGGAGATCGAGCACCTGGAGCGCGAATCCAAGGCGCAGGTGATGATCACCGACGAGGCGCGCGCCACGCTGGTCCGCATGGAGGCGGCCTACACCGACGCGGCGCAGCGCCTGCAGTCGGTGCGGAGGGAGGCCTCGGACGCGCAGACGCGCGCGCACGAGCTGCACGTCGAGCTGCTGCGCCTGTCCTCGCAGGCCGAGGCCGCGACGACGCGCCGCACGCAGCTGGAGGACGAGCTCGCCGAGATCGACGCGCAGGACGAAGGCCTGATCGAGCGCCGCATGACGGGTGAGGCGCGCTTCGAGGAGCTCGACCAGCAACTGGCGACGACGCAGGAGCGCCAGGCCGATCTCGAAGAGGGCGTGATCGCCGCCGAGCGCAAGCTGTCCGACGCGCGCGAGCAGCTGCGCGCGCTCGAGCGCCGCGCGCAGGAGGCGCAGTTCAACACGCGCGCGCTGTCGGCGCGCCAGGGCGAGCTGCAGCGATCCATCGAGACCGCCGCGCAGCAGGTGCAGACCAACACGCAAGCCGGCGAGCAGCTGACGCTGGAACTTGACTCGTTCAACGACCAGGCCGCCGGTGCCGGTCTGCAGGACGCGCTGGCGATCCGCTCCGAGCGCGAGGCCGCGCTGGCCACCGTGCGCAACGAGTACGACGAGCTGTCGATGCAGCTGCGCAAGGCCGACGAGCAGCGCCTCGAGTTCGAACGCAGCCTGCAACCGCTGCGCGACTCCATCACCAAGCTGCAGCTCGAAGAGCAGGCCGCGCAGCTGGGCGGCGCACAGTACATGGAACAGCTCGTGGCGGCCGAGGTCGACCTCGAGCTGCTGGGCAAGAGCATCGAGGACGGCGGCGTCAAGCTGCACGGCCTGCAGACCGAGATCGACCGCATCGGGCGCGAGGTCAACGCGCTCGGCGCGGTCAACCTGGCCGCGCTCGACGAGCTCGTCTCGGCGCGCGAGCGCAAGACCTTCCTCGACGCGCAGACCGCCGACCTGAACGACGCCATCGGCACGCTGGAGGGCGCGATCCACAAGATCGACCTCGAGACGCGCGACCTGCTGATGAAGACGTTCAACCTCGTCAACGAGCAGTTCGGCCGCATGTTCCCGAGCCTGTTCGGCGGCGGCCAGGCCAAGCTGGTGATGACCGGCGACGAGATCCTCGACGCCGGCGTGCAGGTGATGGCGCAGCCGCCCGGCAAGAAGAACTCGACGATCCACCTGCTGTCCGGCGGCGAGAAGGCGCTCACCGCCATCGCGCTGGTCTTCGCGATCTTCATGCTCAACCCGGCGCCGTTCTGCCTGCTCGACGAAGTCGACGCGCCGCTGGACGACGCCAACACCGAGCGCTACGCGAAGCTGGTCAACGAGATGTCGTTCAAGGGAACCCAGTTCCTGTTCATCTCTCACAACAAGATCGCGATGGAGATGGCCGAGCAGCTGATCGGCGTGACGATGCAGGAGCAGGGCGTGTCGCGCATCGTCGCGGTCGACATGGAGGCCGCGCTGTCCCTGGCCGAGATCGCTTGAGAACCCCGACACGATGCCTTTGAACCTGACCACCGCCCTGATCGCGCTCGCCGTGCTGGTGCTGGCCGGCATCCTCGTGCAAGGCCTGTGGAAGGCGCGCCGGCTCAAGGCCAACACGGCGCGCACCGGCGGCCTCAACGTGGTCGTCGGCGACGAGCCCGGCGCGCGGCGCGAGCCGGCGATGGGCGGCGACGCGCCGCCGGCCGACGCCGAGCTGCCCGCGGCGGGCGCGCCGCGTCCCGACAGCCGCCTCGCGCCCGTGCGCCGCTCGGTGCGCCTCGACGCGCTGATCGACGCCATCGCCACGCTGAGCGTCGACGCGCCGGTGGCCGGCGAGCGCGTGCTGCCGCACCTGCCCGGCGCGAACCGCGTCGGCACGAAGGCGTTCTTCATCGAGGGCCTCAACAGCGAGACGGGCGAGTGGGAGACCATCGTCCCCAACGCGCGCTACGGCGAGTTCCAGGCCGGCGTGCAGATGGCCAATCGCAACGGCGCGCTGAACGAGATCGAGTTCTCCGAGTTCGTGCAGAAGCTCGAGACCTTCGCGCAGGCGATCGGCGCGTCCACCGACCTGCCCGACATGCTCGAGAGCGTCGCCCGCGCGCGCGAGCTCGACGCGTTCGCGAGCCAGCACGACGCGCAGCTCGTCGCGCTGCTGCGCGCCAACTCGGTCGCGTGGTCGGTCGGCTACCTGACGCAGATCGCGCAGCGCCACGGCTTCGTGCCCGGCGCGGTGCCGGGCCGGCTCGTGCTGCCCGCGATCGAGGACGGCGCGCCGCCGGTGCTGGTGCTGGGCTTCGACGCCCAGGCGGCGCTGGCCGACGACCCGGGCCAGGCCGCGGTGCGCGAGCTGACGCTGGGCCTGGACGTCGCGCAGACCGAGGAGCTCGCCGAGCCCTTCGCCGCCTGGCACGGCGCGGCCCGCAAGCTGGCCGACGATCTGGACGCCGCGATCGTCGACGACCAGGGGCAGACGATCACGTTGCACGCGTTCTCCGCCATCCACGCCGAGCTGACGCGGCTGTACGAGGCGCTGATGGCGCACGACCTGGCCGCCGGCTCGCCGGGCGCGCGGCGCCTCTTCAGCTGAACGCGATGTCGGCCGCGCCGTTGCCCGTTTCATTCGATTGGCGCCGCGCCACCGGCGACGATGTCTTCACGCTGGCCGCGCTGTACCGCGACGCCGCGCTGCGGCTGGGCCCGCTCGTCTACACGCCCGAACAGGTGCGCGCGTGGGCCTCGTTCGCGGACGATCCGGCGGGCTTTCGCAAGTACGTGCGCGAGGCCGACACCTGGATCGCCGAACGTCCCGGCGACGGCCGCGCACTCGGCTTCTGCGGCGTCAGCCCGGACGGCGAACTGCGCGAGGTGCATTCGCTGTACGTGACGCCGCCTCGCACCCGCCAGGGACTCGGCAGCGAGATGCTGCGCCGCACGCTGGAGCGCGCCACGGCCGGCGGCGCGACACGCTTCGCCGCGTGGGCGACCCCGTTCAGCCGGCCGGTCTTCGAGGCCGCCGGCTTCGCGTTGACGCAGACGGTGACGGCGCCGTTCGCGGGCGTCGTGTTCGAGCGCTATCGCGTCGAGCGCGGCTGATCCCGAATCACCTTGCCCGCGCAGGCTCGCGCGGCCTTCGCGGTACGCTGTCGGGATGCGCACGAAACTCCTGATCTCGCTGGCCGCGCTCGTCGCGAGCCTGGTTGGCTGCGGCACGCCGCCACCCGCGGCGCCGCTGCGCCCGTCGACCGCCGGCCCCGGCGTGCATGTGCTCGCCCAACGCCTCGCGATGCCCGGCCTCGGCCGCGAGCGCACGCTGCGCCTGTACCTGCCGCCGTCCTACGAATCGTCGCCGGACAAGCGCTACCCGGTGATCTACATGCACGACGGGCAGAACCTGTTCGACGACGCGACGTCCTACGCCGGCGAATGGGGCGTCGACGAGACGCTGGACGAGTTCGCCCGCACGCGTGGCTTCGAGGCCATCGTCGTGGGCATCGACAACGGCGGCGAGGAGCGGCTGCACGAGCTGTCGCCGTGGGCCAACCCGAAGTACGGCCCGGCGCAGGGCGAGCAGTACATGGCCTTCGTCGTCGACACGGTCAAGCCCTTCGTCGACGCGCGCTACCGCACGTTGCCCGATCGCTTCAACACTGCCATCGCCGGCAGCTCGATGGGCGGCCTGATCTCGCACTACGCGCTGCTGCGCTACCCGCAGGTGTTCGGCAAGGCGGCGATCTTCTCGCCGTCGTACTGGTACTCGAGCGAGGTCTACGCGCAGACGGCGGCGCACCCGTGGCCCGCGGACACGCGCGTGTACTTCTACATCGGCGGCAGCGAAGGCGAGGAGTCGGTACCGGACGTCCAGCGCATGCTGGTCGAGCTGGCCGCGCCGGATCATCCTCCGAAGGCCATCGCGCTGCAGATCGTGCCCGAAGCGCAGCACAACGAACGCGCCTGGCGCGCCGCGTTCCCGCTGGCGGTGGCGTGGCTGTTCGACGTGCGGCCGCTCGATGCGAAGATGTCGCCCTGACTCGCCAACCGAACCGCCGTGAAGCTCGCCAATCTGCCTGACCGCGCCTACGCCGCCTTCCTGTTCGACATGGACGGCACGATCCTCAGCTCGATCGCGGCGGCCGAGCGCGTGTGGACGCGCTGGGCGCTGCGCCACGGCGTCGACGTCGCCGCATTCCTGCCGACGATCCACGGCATGCGCGCCGTCGAGACGATAGGCCGGCAGAACCTGCCGGGCGTCGACGTCGAGGCCGAGGCCGCCGTGATCCATGCCGAGGAGATGGACGATGTCGAGGGCATCGCCGCGATCGCCGGCGTGCGCGCGTTCCTGGAGGCGCTGCCGGCCGATCGCTGGGCGCTCGTCACGTCCGCGCCGCGCGAGCTGGCGCGCCGCCGCATCGAGGCGGCCGGCCTGCCGATGCCCCCGTTGATGATCGCGGCCGAGGACGTCACGCAGGGCAAGCCCGCGCCCGACTGCTTCCTGCTCGCGGCCGCGCGCCTGGGCGTGCGCGCCAGCGACTGCCTCGTGTTCGAGGACGCCCCGGCCGGCATCGCCGCGGCCGAGGCCGCCGGCGCGAGCGTGCTGGTGGTCACGGCGACGCATGCGCATCCGCTGGACACGCGCCATGCCGGCGTCGTCGACTATGCGGCGGTCGCGCCGCAGGTCGACGCCGACGGCGGGCTGCGCCTGGCCGCGACCGGAGCCTGAACACATGGGTTCGACGAGCCTCGTCAAGCGGACGCTCGCGCCGGCCTGGGTGCGGCCCGAGCTCCTCAACGTCACGCCCGACCTGCTGGGCGCGCCGCTCGCGCCGCACGGCCGGCGCGCGCTGGCCATCGGCGTGGACGCGACGGTGATCGCGCTGTTGTCGACCACCGGCATGTTCTGGGTCGTGGCCGGCATCGGCGCCATCGTCATCCAGCTGCGCAGCCCGCCGCCGAACCGGCCGCGCTCGCGTGGCGTGCTGATGTGGATCGGGCTGGCGCTGCTGATCGCGCTGGCCGTGCGCCATGGCCAGCATTGGTATGAGCATCGCAACGATCCGCCGCGTGCCGAGGCGGCGAAGAACGAGGACGATGACGGCGACGAGGCCGTCGCCACGGCGGCACTGGCCGCTTCGGCGACGACGGCCGCCGAGGTCGCGCTGCACGCCGCGCAGAAGGAGCAGGAGCACGACGCCGCGCGCATCCGCGATCTCGAGTCGCAACTGGCCGAGGCGCGCAAGCCGCGGCCGATCCAGTGGCGCGACGACGCGATGCGCCGCCTGAACAAGCTGGGCCTGCGCTTCGGCTGGGCCATCGCCTACTTCTCGCTGCTGCCGTTCTGGTGGAAGGGCCAGACGGTGGGCAAGCGCCTGTTCGGGCTGCGCGTGATGCAACTCACCGGCAAGCCGCTGGGCCTGATGACCTGCTTCGGGCGCTACGGCGGCTACGCCGCGGGCCTGGCCACCGGCGGCATGGGCTTCCTGCAGGTGCTGTGGGATCCGAACCGCCAGGCGGTGCAGGACAAGCTGGCGCACACGGTCGTCGTCGACCTGCGCGGGCCGCGCGCGTAAGTGGCGATTTCGTCCGCCCGCGGCGCCGGAAATTCGGCCCGGGCGCGCCTAAACTCTCGCCGATGACATCGACCCTCGCCACCGCCACGAAACGTGCCGACGAGCTGCACGCGATCCTGCACGAGCACGCGCACAAGTACTACGTGCTCGACGAACCGAGCATCCCCGACGCCGAGTACGACAAGCTGTTCCAGGAGCTGCAGGCCATCGAGGCCGCGCACCCCGAGCTGGCGCGCGCCGATTCGCCGACGCAGCGCGTCATCGGCCAGGTGCTGGAAGGCTTTGCCACGGTGCACCACACGGTGCCGATGCTCAGCATCCGCACAGAGACCGACATCACCGCCGGCGGCGCCCAGGCGTTCGACGCGCGCGTGCGGCGCGAGCTCGGGCTGACCGAGGCCGACCCGCCGGTCGCGTACTCGGCGGAGCTGAAGTTCGACGGCCTGGCGATCAACCTGCGCTACGAGAACGGCGTACTGGTGCAGGCGGCCACGCGCGGCGACGGCGAGAAGGGCGAGGACGTCACGTCCAACATCCGCACGATCAGGCAGATCCCGCTGCGCTTGAACGGCGTCGGCGCGCCGGTGCTGGAGGTGCGCGGCGAGGTCTACATGAAGCGCGCCGACTTCGACGCCTACAACGAACGCCAGCGCGCGCTGATCGCCGGCGGCGCCAAGAACGAGAAGACGGTCGTCAACCCGCGCAACGCCGCAGCCGGCGCGGTGCGCCAGCTCGATCCGAACCAGTCGCGCAAGCGGCCGCTGAGCTTCTTCGCGTACGGCCTGGGCGACGTGCAGGGCTGGACGGTGCCGCCCACGCACAGCGGGCTGCTGGACGCGCTGGCCGCGATGGGTTTTCCCGTCGCGAAGCAGCGTGTCGTCACGCAGGGCGCGGCCGGCCTCGTCGAGTACCACGAGGCGATGGGCGCCGAGCGCGACAAGCTGCCGTACGACATCGACGGCGTCGTCTACAAGGTCGATTCGCGCGAGCTGCAGGCCAGGCTGGGCTTCGTCAGCCGCGAGCCGCGCTGGGCCGTCGCGCACAAGTACCCGGCGCAGGAGCAGGTGACGCTGCTGCTGGACATCGACGTCCAGGTCGGCCGCACCGGCAAGCTGACGCCGGTGGCCAAGCTGCAGCCGGTGTTCGTCGGCGGCACGACCGTCAGCAATGCCACGCTGCACAACGAGGGCGAGGCGCAGAGGAAGGACGTGCGCGTCGGCGACACCGTGATCGTGCGGCGCGCGGGCGACGTCATCCCCGAGGTGGTCGGCGTCGTGCTGGACAAGCGCACGCCCGACGTTGCGGCCAAGCCGCTGTTCGACATGGCCGCGTGGGTGCACGGCAAATGCCCGATCTGCGCCAGCCCGATCGCCAAGGAGGAAGGCGAAGCCGACTGGCGCTGCACCGGCGGCATCACCTGCCCGGCGCAGTGCAAGCAGGCCTTCCTGCACTTCGCGAGCCGGCGCGCCGTGGAGATCGAGGGGCTGGGCGACAAGGTCGTCGACCAGCTCGTCGACGCCGGCATCGTGCGCACGCTGCCCGAGCTCTACAAGCTGGGCTTCGCCAAGTTGAACGAACTCGAACGCATGGGCGAGAAGAGCGCGCAGAACCTGCTGGCCGCGATCGAGCGCAGCAAGTCCACGACGCTGCCGCGCTTCCTGTTCGGGCTCGGCATCCGCCATGTCGGCGAGGGCACGTCCAAGGATCTCGCGCGCCACTTCGGCGACATCGACAAGCTGATGGACGCGAGCGTCGAGCAGCTGCTGGAGGTCAACGACGTCGGCCCCATCGTGGCCAACAGCGTGCGCGAGTTCTTCGACCAGCCGCATCACCGCGAGGTCGTCGAGCAGCTGCGCGCGGCCGGCGTCCACTGGCCCGCGATCGAGGGCACCGCCAGCGACGCGCACCGCCCGCTGCTGGGCAAGACGCTCGTGATCACGGGCACGCTGCCCACGCTGAGCCGCGACGAGGCCAAGGAGCTGATCGAGGCCGCCGGCGGCAAGGTCAGCGGCTCGGTGTCGAAGAAGACGAACTGGCTGGTCGCCGGCGAGGAGGCGGGCAGCAAGCTGGACAAGGCGCGCGAGCTGGGCATCGCGATCCTCGACGAGGCCGGCCTGCAGGCCTTGCTCGCGGCGCCCGCCGACGTCGTCGATGTCGCCGCCGACGACGCCGCGGCCGCCGACTGACGATGCGAAAAGCTCGCTGCGTTGCAGAATCAGGCCAAGCTACTTTTCAAGGTTCAACCCGCCATGACCGTTCGCGAAATCCTCAAGATGGGCGACCCGCGCCTGCTGCGCATCGCCAAGCCCGTCGAGCAGTTCGACACGCCCGAGATGCGCGAGCTGATCGCCGACATGTTCGAGACGATGAAGCACGCCAACGGCGCCGGCCTGGCCGCGCCGCAGATCGGCGTCGACCTGCAGCTGGTGATCTACGGCTACGACAGCAACGTGCGCTACCCCGACGCGCCGCCTGTTCCGAAGACGGTGCTGATCAATCCGGTGATCACGCCGCTGGACGACGCCGAGGTCGACGGCTGGGAGGGTTGCCTGTCGGTGCCGGGCCTGCGCGGCGTCGTGCCGCGCTGGGAGCGCATCCGCTACACCGGCTTCGACGAGCTGGGCAACGCCATCGATCGCGAGGCCGACGGCTTCCACGCCCGCGTGGTGCAGCACGAATGCGACCACCTGATCGGCCGACTGTACCCGACGCGCATGCACGACCTGACGCAGTTCGGCTTCACCAGCGTGCTGTTTCCGGACATGGATCCGAACGCGGACGACTGAGCCCGCGCACATCGTTTGCTCGGCGCAGGCACGACCGCCTCGGTCGGCCCGTGACGCGCTTCCCGCGTTGAATCCTCATGGACATCATGCTAGCGCCTGCCCACCGCTCAGTTCGTCGCCGCCTCGCGTTCGTCGGCACGCTTGTCGTCGCCTGCCTCGCGAGCGTGGGCGCGCACGCGCAGGCCGACCCGCCGGCGCGCGTCGGCCGCGTCGCGGAGATCGCGGGCGACGTCCGCACGATCAATCCCGAGGGCGCGTGGGACACGCTCCTGCGCAACCAGCCGCTGTCGACCGGCGACCGCGTCACCACCGACAAGACCGGCCGCGCGACGCTGCAGTTCGGCTCGACGACCGTGCGCGTGGGGCCGGACTCCGACGTCATCGTCACGCAGCTCGACGACCAGAAGATCCGCCTGCACTTCGACCACGGGCAACTGGCGGTGCGCGTGCGCTCGGACGACATCCTGGGCGAGCTGTTCATCGAGACGGACGAGGGCGCCTGGGTGCCGCACCACCAGGGCCAGTACCGCTTCGACCGTGCGGCGCACGGCGTGCTCGCGGCGCAGGCGTGGAGCGGCGACATGCTGCTGGAGGCGCCCGACAGCTCGCTGCCGCTGAAGGCGCCGCAACGCGCCGAGGTCTGGCGCGTCGGCGCGCAGCAGACCACGCACTACCGCACGGTGCCGGCCGTCAAGGACGCGTTCGGCGACGCGGTGCTGGCCGCCGACCAGTCGGACGACAAGCTCTCCGCCGCCAACGCCGCGACGCAGTTGCCGCCCGAGATGACCGGCGCTGCCGACCTCGCGCGCTTCGGCGCCTGGAGCGTCGCGCCGGGCGGCCTGCACGTCTGGACGCCCGCCAAGCTGCCCGCGGGCTGGGCGCCGTACCAGCAGGGCGCATGGTCGTGGAACTCGCCCTGGGGCTGGACCTGGGTCGACGACCAGCCCTGGGGCTTCGCGCCCTTCCACTACGGCCGCTGGCTGTCGTTGAAGGGCCATTGGGCGTGGACACCCGGCCAGTGGGGCGCGGCGCGGCCCGTCTACGCGCCGGCGCTGGTGGGCTGGTTCGGTGGCGCGGCGTTGACGGTGGACGGCTCGCCGGCGGTCGGCTGGGTCGCGCTGGCGCCCGGTGAGCCGGTGTTCCCGGGCTACGCGGTGTCCGCGACATATTGGAACGCGCTGACCGACGCGAGCGTCGCGCCGGCGAGCAGGCGCGCGATCGCGATCGCCGGACGCGCGCGCCTGGTGCCGTCAGGTGCCGTGTCGTACGCGAACCGCGCGGCACCGGGCGCCTTGAGCGTGGTCGGCCTGGCCGGCTTGCTGCCGCACGTGCCGGTATCGACGATGCCGGGGCCACGCGGCGCGGAGCTGCGCAAGCCGGCGTTCATGGCGCTGGTCGACAAGGCGACGGTGCAGGCGCCGCCGCCCGCGCCGGTGGGACACACGGCGCTCTCGCCGGCAGCGGCGGCGGTGTCGGTGCCGTTGGCGCCCGCGAAGGCCGACGCCGTGCCGGCCGTGACCGCCAAGCCGGTCGCGCGAGTCGCGGGCGCGGAGTTCGCGCAGCCCGTGCCGCCCGTGGCCGTCGCACCGCTCGCGCCCGCGAGGCCCGTGGCGCCGAGCCTGGCGACGGCGCCGTTCAAGCCCATCGTGGCGCCGACGCCGCCCGCGGCCATCGCGTCCCGTTGATCTGCAGGTCAGTCGCTCAGGACTTCAGCAACGGCTTCAGCTGCGCCCACACGTTGTCGAGGATGATCGGATGCGCCTTGGCGATCGGGTGGATGCGGTCGGCCTGGAACCAGTCGTCGGCATCGGGGCGGTCGGCGATGCCCGCGAAGATGAAGGGCACCAGCGCGGCGTGATGCGCGGCGGCGACGTCGGAGTACATCTGCGCGAACTCGGCCTGGTATTTGCGGCCGAAGTTGGGCGGCACCATCATGCCGGCGATCACCACGCGCGCGCCGGCGCTGGTGGCCAGCGTGATCATGGCGTCGAGGTTCTTGCGCGTCTCGCTCATCGTCGTGCCGCGCAACGCATCGTTGCCGCCCAGCTCGATGACGACGATCTTCGGATGACGCTGCTTCAGCACCGCGGGCAGGCGCGCGAGGCCGCCCGCCGTGGTGTCGCCGCTGATGCTCGCGTTGTCCACTGTCCAGGGCGACTTCGCGGCCGCGAGGCGCTGGCTCAGCAGCGCGACCCAGCCGGAACCGCGCGCGAGGCCGTATTCGGCGGAGACGCTGTCGCCGACGACCACGATCTCGTGGCTCGCGTCAGCGCTGGCCGGCGCCGCGGCGAAGCCGCATGACAGCGCCGTCACGAGGCTCGCGCTAAAGTGCAGGAATCTGCGGCGCGTCGGCCGCGCCCCGAAAAGTGAATGCATGTCTGAGCCCATCATCGTCGTCGATCGTCTCACCCGCCAGGTGAGCGACGCCACCGGAACCCTGACGATTCTCCATGACATCTCATTCACCCTGAATGCCCGCGAATCGGCCGCGATCGTCGGCGCCTCCGGTTCGGGCAAGAGCACGCTTCTTGGACTGCTCGCGGGACTGGACGTTCCCACGTCGGGCTCCGTCAGGATGGCCGGCAGCGACCTGTTCGCGCTTACCGAAGACGCTCGTGCGTCCGTGCGGGCGGAACGCGTGGGCTTCGTGTTCCAGAGCTTCCAGCTGCTGGCGCATCGCACCGCGCTCGAGAACGTGATGCTGCCGCTGGAACTCGCGGGCGCGCGTGACGCGCGCGTGCGCGCAACCGAGATGCTGGCGCGCGTCGGGCTCGGCGAGCGCCTGAACCACTACCCGCGCGTGCTGTCCGGCGGCGAGCAGCAGCGCGTGGCGCTGGCGCGCGCCTTCGTCGTGCGCCCGCAGGTGCTGCTGGCCGACGAGCCCACCGGCAGCCTCGACTTCGCCACCGGCGAGACCGTGATGCAGCTGATGTTCGACCTCAATCGCGAGATCGGCACGACGCTGGTGCTGGTGACGCACGACACGGCGATCGCGGGGCGTTGCGATCGGCAACTGCACATCGAGGCCGGGCGCTTGCTGGACGCTGCGACGGTGTGAACTGTCTTTGCCTGCGGCGCAGGCAACAGACTGAACCATGAAAAAAGCGCCCAGCCTTCGCAGGCAAGAGCGCTTTCCGAATCGACCGCGACGCCCGCAGCGCCGCGACGAAGAGGGCTTACTTCTTGGCCGGAGCGGCCGCCGCCGGAGCTTGCTGCTGCTGCTCGTTGGCGAACTTGTAGTCCGTCTTGGCGGCCTTGCGCAGGCCTTCCTGGTATTCCTGCAGCTTGACTTGTTCCATCTGCTGCTTGACCTTGTCCTTGACTTCATCGAAGGACGGGAACTGCGCCTGGCGCGTGTCCTCGAGCTTGATGATGTGGTAGCCGAACTGCGTCTTGACCGGGGTGTCGGTCATCTGGCCCTTCTTCAGGCCTTGCAGCGCGGTGGAGAACTCCGGCACGTAGGCGCCCGGCTTGGCCCAGTCGAGGTCGCCGCCGTTTTCGGCGGAGCCGGTGTCCTTCGAGTTCTTCTTGGCCAGGTCTTCGAACTTGGCGCCGGCCTTGATCTGGGCGATCAGCTTCTTGGCGTCGTCTTCGCTGTCGACCAGGATGTGGCGCGCGTGGTATTCCATGCCCGATTGCTCGGCCTTGATCTTCTCGTACTCGGCCTTCGCGTCGGCGTCGGTGACCGGGTGCGTCTTGACGAAGTTCTGGAACAGCATGCCGATCAGCACGGTCTGGCGGGCCAGCTCCAGCTGCGCCTTGTAGTCGGGCGAATTCTGGACGCCGTCCTTTTCAGCGGCCTGGGCGAAGATCTCGCGCATCACGGCCGTGTCCTTGGCCTGCTGCTTCAGCTCCGCCGGCGGATCGCCTGCTTGGCCGTGCGTGGCCGACTTGATCAGCGCGTCGACGCGCGCTTGCGGCACCGGCTTGCCATTGACGATGGCGACGTTCTGCGCCATCACTGCCAGCGGCAGCACCAGGGTGCCGATCAGCGCGGCCGAAGATTTGAAATTCATGCTGGGAGACTTTCGAGCAAACGGTTTTGGACGTGACCAGGAACGGGGAAGTTCCTGGGGGTTTCACCATGTCGCGGGAGTTGTTCAGGTTGAAGAAACCCGCAACCTCCTGGACACATCAAAAGGCACCCATCGCGAAACTCTATCGAGAATCCGTGACACGGAAACGAAGCCGAAAGCGATATTCAGACTTCATCCGGCGTGCGGGCGTCGATGGCGAGCGCATGAACGCCCTCGGCCATCCAGGGGCGAAGGGCATCATACACGAGGCGATGTCGGGCGATCCGGGGCAATCCCGCGAATCGGGCGCTCACGATGCGCAGGTTGAAATGCGCGCCCGAGCGTGCGCCCGCGTGGCCGGCGTGCGCGGCGCTGTCGTCCTCCAGCTCGAGCGCGACGGGCTCGAGTCGCTCGGTCAGCGCCTGCGTCAGCGCGGCGTGCAGCGAGGATGCGGTCATGGCGCCGGCTTGTCCGCGGCCGGATGCGGCTCGAGGTGCTTGCCGAGATAGAAGAACACGCCGACGAAGAACGCCAGCATCAGGCCGACCGTGCCGAAGGTGTGGAACGCCACCCAGTAGTCGCGCCAGAAATAGACCACCGCGAGATTGAGCAGGCCGATCAGCGCGCACAGCGCGACCCACGAGAAATTCAGGCGCTGCCAGACGGTGTCGGGCAGTTCCATCTCGGCGCCCAGCATCGAGCGGAACAGGTTCTTGTTGAACAGCGTCTTGCTGCCCCAGAAGACGAGGCCCGTGCCCCAGAAGTAGATGCTGGGCTTCCACATGATGAACATCTGATTGTGGAACCACACGGTGAGGCCGCCGAAGACGACGATCAGCACGAGGCTGATCCACAGCGCCATGTCGATCTTGCGTCCGGTGGCCTTCATCCAGGCGACTTGCACCAGCGTGGCGACGAGCACGACGACGGTGGCCAGCAGCGCCGGGGCCTCGGTGGCGCCGACGATGCCGCCCTGGACGATCGCGCCCAGCCAATGCGTGGCGAAGGCCGCGCCCTGGTCGGGCAGGCGCCCGGCGATCTTGTAGGTCGCGAAGAAGAAGACCAGCGGCAGGACGTCGAAGAGAAGTTTCATGGTCGGCGGGAACGCCCGGGTGAGGCTGGAAAGAGGGCGCGGACGACGGCCGGAAGGCAGCGCGTCAGGAGCGTGGTGCGTCAGGCCACAAACAGGCAGCGGCGGGGCCGAAGTCTAGCGCAGCCGCGTTTCAGGGATCAGGACGAGCACGACACCTCGATGTGCCGCGCCCAGTCCGGCGGCAGCGCGGCGTAGGGCGACTTGTCAGGCTGCTCGTCGTACGGACGGCGCAGCAGTTCGTGCAGGGCGCGCATCTCGCCGAAGTCGCCGCGACCGGCCTGGTCGATCGCCGCCTGGGCCAGGTGGTTGCGCAGGATGTACTTCGGATTGACGCGGTTCATCGTGGCGCGGCGGTCGGCGTCGGAGCGCGCCTCGGACTCGAGCCGGCGCAGGTAGCGCTCGCCCCAGGCGTCGGCGGCGTCGCGCGCGATGAAGTGGTCGCGGAAGGCGGGCGGCGTCGCGCCGGCGCCGCGGTCGAACTCGGCGAGCGCGCGCATCGCGATGGTGTGGTCGGCGCGCTCGCCGGCCAGCAGCGACAGCAGGTCGTCGAGCAACGCCTTGTCGCCGTCCTCGGCGAGTTCCAGGCCCAGCTTGGCGCGCATGTGCTCGGAGTAGGCCTCGACGAAGGCGTCGCCGAAGGTGTCGAGCACCGCGGGCAGCGAGGTGTCCGGGTCGTCGCACAGGGGCCTGAGCGCATGGCCCAGCGCGTGCAGGTTCCACCACGCGACGTTGGGCTGGCGCGTGAAGGCGTAGCGGCCGCCGGTGTCGGAGTGGTTGCAGATGTGGCCGGGGTCGAAGCCGTCGAGGAAGCCGAACGGGCCGTAGTCGATCGTCAGCCCGAGGATGGACATGTTGTCGGTGTTCATCACGCCGTGCGCGAAGCCGACGGCCTGCCAGTGCGCGACCATCGTGGCGGTGCGGCGCACCACCTCGGCGAGCCAGGCGTGCAGCGGGTCGAGGCCGTCCTTGCCGTCGACGAGATCGGGAAAGTAGGTCGCGATGGTGAAGTCCACGAGGCGGCGCAGCGCATCGTGCTGGTTCGAGTGCGCGAAGTGCTCGAAGTGGCCGAAGCGCAGGAAGCTGGGCGCGACGCGCGTGACGACGGCGCCGGTCTCCATCGCCTCGCGCATCACCGGCAGCGCCGAGCCGGCGACCGCCAGCGCGCGCGTGGTGGGCACGCCCAGCGCGTGCATCGCCTCGGAGCACAGGAACTCGCGGATCGACGAGCGCAGCACGGCGCGGCCGTCGCCCATGCGCGAGTAGGGCGTGCGGCCCGCGCCCTTGAGCTGCAGCTCGAACGACGGCGCGCCCGCCTCGGCCTGCCATTCGCCCAGCAGCAGCGCGCGCCCGTCGCCCAGTTGCCCGGCCCAGACGCCGAACTGGTGCCCGCTGTAGACCGTGGCCATCGTCTGCAGGCCGGGCCAGGCGGCGCGGCCGGTGAGCACGTCGATGGCGCGCCAGTCGTCGCGCGTGGCCCAGTCCGCGGGCCAGCTCAGCAGCGCGGCGCAGTCGTCGCTCGTCGCGACCCAGTGCGGGTCGGGGAAGGCCTGCGCGGGCAGGTCGGTGCCGAAGGTGTGGCGGCGCATGGGCGACGGCGCGGTCTCGTCGTCGCGGCGGACGTCGGGCACCTCTTGCGTGAAGTGCGCGAAGCGGTTGATCCAGTGCGACGCATCGGGGCCGGCGGGTGCAGTCAGAGCGGTGTCAGTCATTGCGGCCAGTCTAGCGAGCCCCCTGGCGCGCGGCCGGCGAAGGGCTATAAAGTAAGGCGGCGCCCGCGGGTGCGCGAGGCAGACAACAAGGAGACAAGCATGAGCGTCCTGATGGGCCAGATGATGAAGTTGCCGTTGACCGTGTCGTCGCTGATCCGGCACGCGGCGCGGCATGCGGGCGATGTCGAGATCGTGTCCAAGCGCTGCGAGGGCGACATCCACCGCAGCAACTGGGCCGAGGTCGAGAGGCGCGCGCGCCAGCTCGCGCAGGCGCTCGAGGCGCTGGACGTCGTGCCCGGCGACCGCGTCGCCACGCTGGCGTGGAACGGGCATCGGCACGTCGAGGTCTACTACGGCGTGTCCGGCTCGGGCCGCGTCTGCCACACGATCAACCCGCGCTTGTTCCCCGAACAGATCGAATGGATCGCCAACGACGCCGAGGACGCGGTGCTGTGCTTCGACGCCGGCCTGCTGCCGCTGGCCGAGAAGCTCGCGCCCAGGCTGAAGACGGTGCGCCACTTCGTGCTGATGGGCCATCGCGGCCAGATGCCCGCGTCCACGGCCATCCCGAACCTGCTGTGCTTCGACGACCTGCTCGCGCAGCAGGACGGGAACTACGAGTGGCCCGAGATCGCCGAGGACACCGCCGCCACGCTCTGCTACACCTCCGGCACGACGGGGCACCCCAAGGGCGCGCTCTACAGCCACCGCTCCATCGTGCTGCACTCGTACGGCGCGGCGCTGCCGGACGCGATGTGCCTGTCCACGCGCGACGTCGTGCTGCCCATCGTGCCGATGTTCCACGTCAACGCCTGGGGCATCCCGTACACGGCCGCGATGACCGGCTCCAAGCTGGTGATGCCCGGCGCCTGGCTGGACGGCGCGTCGCTGTACAAGCTGTTCGAGTCCGAGAAGGTCACGTTCAGCGCGGGCGTGCCCACCGTCTGGCTGGGCCTGCTGAACCACATGAAGGCCAACGGCCTGCACTTCAGCACGTTCAAGCGCACCGTCATCGGCGGCTCCGCCTGTCCGCCGGCGATGATGAAGTCGCTGCAGGACGACTACGGCGTCGAGGTGATCCACGCGTGGGGCATGACCGAGCTGTCGCCGCTGGGCACGCTGTCGAAGCTGCAGTCCAAGCACGAATCGCTGCCGGCCGAGGCGAAGCAGAGGCTGCTGCAGAGCCAGGGCCGCGTGATCTACGGCATCGACATGGCCATCATCGACGACGAGGGCCGCGCGCTGCCCTGGGACGGCAAGGCGGCCGGCAACCTGGTCGTGCGTGGGCCGTGGGTGATCTCCAGCTACTTCAAGGGCAAGGAGTCCCCGCTGGTCAGCGTGGACGGCGAGCCCGGCTGGTTCCCGACCGGCGACGTCGCGGCCATCGACGCCGACGGTTTCATGTTCATCACCGACCGCAGCAAGGACGTCATCAAGTCCGGCGGCGAGTGGATCAGCTCGATCGACCTCGAGAACATCGCCGTCGCGCATCCGGCGGTGCACGAGGCCGCGGTGATCGCGTGCCGCCATCCGAAGTGGGACGAGCGCCCGCTGCTGGTGGTGGTGCCCAAGCCGGGCGCGACGATCTCGCGCGAGGAGTTGCTGGCCTTCTTCGACGGCAAGATCGCCAAGTGGCAGATCCCCGACGACGTCGCCGTGGTGGCCGAGCTGCCCCATACCGCCACGGGCAAGCTGCAGAAGCTCAAGCTGCGCGAGCAGTTCCGCGATCACGTCTTGCCGTCGGCCCTGTCGCAGGTGTGACAGGCATGTTCGGGGTAGTCCCTCAACGCGTTGGCGCGTCACTGCGCTAACGTCGCTCGACGACCGCGAGCCACGCGGCGACCACGGAGACAAAGCCATGACTTTTCCGAAGAAGTTCGCCGTCCTCGCTCTCGCCGGCCTCGCGCTGCAATGCGGCGCCGCGTTCGCGCAGAAGGGCGAGACGGTCAAGATCGCCTGGATCGACCCGCTGTCCGGCCTGATGGCGCCGATCGGCCAGAACCAGCTGAAGAGCTTCCAGTACATCGCCGAGCTGTTCAACAAGAACAACCCGGCCGGCGTGAAGTTCGAGATCGTGCCGTTCGACAACAAGGTGAGTCCGGCCGAGTCGCTCACCGCGTTGAAGTCGGCGACCGACCAGGGCATCCGCTACGTCACGCAGGGCGATGGCTCGGGTTCGGCGGGCGCGCTGGTGGACGCGATCAACAAGAACAACGAGCGCAATCCCGGCAAGGAAGTGCTCTTCATGAACTACGCCGCGGTCGACCCCGACCTCACCAACAGCAAGTGCAGCTACTGGCACTTCCGGCTCGACGCCGACACCTCGATGAAGATGGAGGCGCTGACCACCTTCATCAAGGACCAGAAGGACATCCACAAGGTCTACATCATCGGCCAGAACTACGCGCACGGCGTGCAGGTGGCCAAGTACGCGAAGGCCGACCTGGCGCGCAAGCGTCCCGATATCGAGATCGTCGGCGAGGACCTGCACCCGCTCGCCAAGGTGACCGACTTCGCGCCGTACGTCGCCAAGATCAAGGCGTCCGGCGCCGACACCATCATCACCGGCAACTGGGGCTCGGACCTGTCGCTGCTGGTCAAGGCCGCCAACGAGGCCGGGCTCAACGTCAAGTTCTTCAGCTACTACGCCAACAACTCCGGCACGCCGACCTCGCTGGGCGCCGGCGGCGCCGGGCGCATCTACTTCGTGGGGTATGGCCACCCGAACATGGGCGGCCCGATCCGCAAGCTGCAGGACGACTTCAAGGCGAGGTTCAACGACGACTTCTACGTCGCCGACATCTACACCGAGCTGCAGCTGCTGTCCGAGGCGATGGCCAAGGCGAAGTCGACCGACCCGAACAAGGTGGCCGTCGCGCTGGAAGGCATGCGCCTGAAGAGCTACAACGGCGACATCGAGATGCGCAAGACCGACCACCAGCTGCAGCAGGATCTGTGGATCTCGGTCTGGCAGAAGACCGACGCGAAGAACCCGTACTCGGTCGAGAACACGGGCTACACGTTCGCGCCGGTGGCCCATTACGACTCCTACGTCGCGAGCACGCCAACGTCGTGCCAGATGAAGCGCCCCTCGTGACGCCGCGCACGATCTGATCCACCGTGGACCAGACCGTCATCAACATCCTCAACGGCCTCAGCTCGGGGCTGTTGCTGTTCATGCTCAGCTCGGGCCTGACGCTGATCTTCAGCATGATGGGCGTGCTGAACTTCGCGCACGCCGGCTTCTACATGCTGGGCGCCTACGTCGGCTACGCGACCTCGCGCATCGTCGGCTTCTGGCCGGCGCTGGCGGTCGCGCCGCTGGTGGTCGGCTTCCTCGGCGCGGTCTTCGAGCGCGCCTGCCTGCGGCGCGTGCACCGCTACGGCAACGTGGCGGAGCTGCTGGTCACCTTCGGGCTCAGCTACCTGATCCTCGAAGTCGTGCAGGTCATCTGGGGCCGCGCGCCGGTGGCGTTCGATCCGCCGGCCCTGCTGGCGCAGCCGGCGTTCACGCTGGTGCAATCGGCCGCGGCGGGGCTGTCCATCGTCTTCGGGCGTGCGGACGCCGCAACCTGCGCACACGCGGTCTGCAGCATGTTCCCGGCCACGCGCGCCTTCATGATGCTGGTCGCCTTGCTGATGCTGCTGGCGCTGTGGCTGCTGCTCAAACACACGCGCGTGGGCCTCGTGATCCAGGCCGCGCTGACGCATCCCGAGATGGCCGAGGCGCTGGGCCACAACGTGCCGCGCGTGTTCATGCTGGTCTTCGGCGCCGGCTGCGCGCTGGCCGGGCTGGCCGGCGTGATCGGCGGCACGACCTTCGTCACCGAGCCCGCGATGGCCGGGGCGGTCGGCTCGATCCTGTTCGTCGTCGTGGTGGTGGGCGGCACCGGCTCGCTGGTGGGCGCCTTCGTCGGCTCGCTGCTGATCGGCCTGCTGCAGACGGTGCCGTTGACGGTCGACAAGTCGCTCGTCGACGCCGCGTCCGCGGTCGGCTGGACGGTGTCGCCCGACAGCGTCGCCTATCCGCTGATGAAGCTGACGCTGGCCCAGGTCGCGCCCATCCTGCCGTACTTGCTGCTGGTGCTGGTGCTGATCGTGCGGCCACGCGGGCTGTTCGGGACGCGCGATGACTGACGCATCCTTTCATTTCAGGCCGATCAACATCGGGCGCTGGGTCGTCTGGGGCGGCTACGCGCTGGTGCTGCTGGTCGCGCCGTCGATCTTCTCCAGCAGCCTGTCGCAGACGCTGCTGTCGCAGATGGGCATCGCGATCATCGCGTGCCTGGCCTACAACATCCTGCTGGGGCAGGGCGGCATGCTCAGCTTCGGGCACGCGGTCTACAGCGGGCTCGGCGGCTTCCTCGCGATCCATGCGCTCAACAAGGTGGGCGACGGCTCGCTGCACCTGCCCGTCAGCCTGGTGCCGATGGTGGGCGGCCTCGCCGGGCTGTTCTTCGCGGCGCTGTTCGGATTCGTCACGACGCGCAAGTCAGGCACGACCTTCGCGATGATCACGCTGGGCATCGGCGAGCTGGTGTATTCGATGTCGCTGATGCTGCCGGAGTTCTTCGGCGGCGAGGGCGGCGTCACCAGCAACCGCGTCGTGCCACCGGCGACGCTCGGCATCACGTTCGGCCCGCAGATCCAGGTGTACTACCTGATCGCGCTGTACTGCTTCGTCTGCACCGGCCTGATGTTCGCGTTCACGCGCACGCCGCTGGGCCGCATGCTCAACGCGGTGCGCGACAACCCCGAGCGCGTGGCCTTCATCGGCTACGACACGCAGCGCGTACGCTGGTTCGCGTTCATGATCTCGGGCCTGTTCGCGGGCGTCGCGGGCGGGCTCGCGGCGATCAACTTCGAGCTCGCGACCGCCGAGGTCGTCGGCGCGCAGCGCTCCGGCGCCTACCTGCTGTTCACGTTCCTCGGCGGCTCGACGGCGTTCTTCGGGCCCATCATCGGCGGCGTGCTGATGGTGCTGGCGACCGTGGTGCTGTCCGAGCTGACCAAGGCCTGGCTGCTGTACCTCGGGCTCGCGTTCATGCTGATGGTGATGTACGCGCCGGCCGGCGTCGCGGGGCTCGTCCTCGCCAACCTGAGGCTCGCCGCGTTCGGCAAGCTCAAGCCCTTGTTGTCGGGCTATCTCGCGCTGCTGGTCGCGGGCGCGATCGCGTTCACGGGCGCGAGCGCGATGGTCGAGATGCTGTATCACCTGCAGCTGAACGAGGCGCTCGGGCCGGTGATGAAGTTCGGGGGCGTGTCGCTCGACGCGAAGGGCGCACCGGCCTGGATCGGCGCGGCGCTGCTGTTCGTCGTCGGCGCCGTCGCCTTCGAGGTCGCGCGCCGGCGCTTCCGCGTGCAGTGGGACGCCGCGCAGCACGACATCGAGCGCGAGCTGAAGCGCCGGGAGGCGGCGTGACCGTGTCGTCGCCACGCATCGCGCTGGAGCTGCGCGACGTCCACAAGCGCTTCGGCAAGACGGAGATCATCCGCGGCGCGTCGCTGCAGGTGAGCGCCGGCGAGCGCGTCGCGATCATCGGACCCAACGGCGCGGGCAAGTCGACGCTGTTCAACCTGATCAGCGGACGCTTCGCGCCGAGCTCGGGCGAGATCCTGCTGAACGGCGCGCGCATCGACGGCGCCGCGCCGCATCGCATCAACCGGCAGGGCCTCGCGCGCAGCTTCCAGGTCAGCAACCTGTTCACGCACCTGTCGGTGTTCGAGAACCTGCGCTGCGCGGTGCTGTGGTCGCTGGGCTATCGCTACGCGTTCTGGCGTTTTCTCGCGAGCCTGCGCGACGCCAACGAGCGCGCCGAGGAGGTGATGGCGATGCTGCAGCTGCAGCGCCGGCGCGACGTGCTCGCGATGAACCTCACCTATGCCGAACAGCGCGCGCTCGAGATCGGCCTGACCATCGCCGGCGGCGCCGACGTCGTCCTGCTGGACGAGCCCACCGCCGGCATGAGCAAGAGCGAGACGCGCCGCTTCGTCGACCTGATCCGCGACGTCACCGCCGGCAAGACGCTGCTGACCGTCGAACACGACATGGGCGTCGTCTTCGGCCTGGCCGACCGCATCGCCGTGCTGGTCTACGGCGAGGTGATCGCCTTCGACACGCCCGAGGCCGTGCGCGCCAACCCGCGCGTGCAGGAGGCCTATCTCGGCTCGGTCGATGCGCAAGCCCGGGCGCACGTGGACGGAGGCGCCTGATGCTGCAGCTCGACAAGCTCCACGCGTTCTACGGCAAGAGCCACGTTCTGCACGGCGTGACGCTGGACGTCGCGCCGGGCGAGATCGTCGCGCTGCTGGGCCGCAACGGCTCCGGCCGTTCGACGACCGCCAAGGCCGTGATGGGACTGGTAGATACCCAAGGCGGTATCGCGTGGAAGGGTGGCTCGCTCGCCGGCCTGAAGCCGTACGAGATCGCGCAGCGCGGCATCGGCTACGTGCCCGAGAACCGCGACATCTTCCCCAAGCTGACGGTGCACCAGAACCTGCAGCTGGGCCGGAAGTCCGGCGCGAAGAATCCACGCTGGACCTTCGACGACATGTACACGCTGTTCCCGCGCCTGCGCGAACGCCAGCACACAGAGGCCGGCGTGCTGTCCGGCGGCGAGCAGCAGATGCTGACGCTGTGCCGCACGCTGATGGGCGACCCCGAGCTGGTCATCATCGACGAGCCCACGGAAGGCCTCGCGCCCAAGATCGTCGAGCAGGTGGCCGAGTACCTGCTGGCGCTGAAGGCGCGCGGGCTGTCGGTGCTGCTGATCGAGCAGAAGCTCACCATCGCACTCGAGATCTCGCAGCGCTGCGTGGTGATGGGGCACGGGCGCGTCGTCTTCGAAGGAACGCCGACGGCGTTGAAGGCCGATGCGGGCGTGCGCAAGGAGTGGCTGGAGGTCTAGCCGTCGCCGCTCGAATACGGAGAGTCGTCCGACTCAGTGGTTCTTCAGCCCCTGCTGGGGCAAAGCGTCGCGCCTGGCGAAGATGCTCGGTCCGTGTCAGCACGCAATCGGCCTCCAGATCCTTCGACTGCTGGATCAGCACCTTGCTCGCGAACGTCCGCTAGCCGGTAGTCTGTTCGCAATGGCGACCGTTGCCGATGAACTCTCGTCGATGTCGATTTGGAAGACTCACCATCAGCCCATCGGCAGAGTGAACGCCTCGTGTACGGCCGATTGAATCGATCCACCCGTCACTGCCCCACCGCCCGCGACGTAGATCGCGTCGCCGATCGCCGCGGCGCCGACCGCATGCCGCGGCGTAGGCATGGGCGCATGGCGAAGCCACGTGTCCGCCACGGGGTCGTAACTCTCCATCTGGCCGAAGACCCTGGCCTGAGTGATCGCGCCATTCGCAATGATCCCGGCTTCGCCGCCCATCGCGAAGAACCGGTCTCGATAAACCACGAAGCCGTGGCCCGAGCGCGTCGTTGGCATGGGCGTGCGCAGCTCCCACGTGTCGCGGTCGGGCAGATAGACGTGGTGAAGATTCGTGTTGTACTCGAACGTGTTGAAGCGGCCACCCACGACATGGATGCGTCCGTTGTAGCCGACGCAGCCCACATGATCGCGCGCGCCTGGCAGGGCCTTGCGGATTCCCCAGCGATCGCTCGCCGGATCGTAGACTTCGTGCCACCCAACGCTCGCACGCTCTTCCTTCGGCGAAGACGCGCCGCCGATCAGATGGATCTGACCGTCCACCACGACGGCGCCAGCAGCGCCACGGGCGCGAGGCAGCGGTGCGATGGACGTCCACCGGTCGACATCGACCTCGTAGGCGTACGCGTTGTCGATGGGATTCGTGTTCTGATCAACGAATCCGCCCAGCGCGTAGACGCGCCCTGCATGGGCCACGACCGCCACGTGATTGGCGCCACGAGGCAACGGCGCGGCCACGTACCAGCGATCTTCGTCGGGCACGTAGACATGGTGGTAAGTGCGGTCTACGCGGCCTTCGCCATAGCCGCCGATCACGTGAAGTCGTCCTGCCCAAGCAGTTCCCCACGCCATCTCGCTGCGCGGCAGGGGCAATGGAGCCTTCGCGATCCACTGGCCTGGCGTACCCGCGGGTGCAGGGCTTGACGTCGAGCGCTCCGCTTCCTCGCCGGGCATGAGGTGATCCGTCATCGCGCCGCCTTCCTTGAGCCGCGCGAAGGGGGCCGAGGAGGGCAACGCCGGCACCAGGACGGGCGAGCCGTTCGCCGCGCCGAACGCCGTTGCACCCAGCGCCGCGAGGGCAAAGCGACGAGATACTGCATCACGCGTCATGGCGTCCTCACGTTCCTGTCGGGTTGAGTCGAGGGGCAGTTTCGGGAAGGTAGCACGGCCGGCTCCTGGGCTATGAATGGCGGCCCCTCGCCGAACTGCAAGACCCTGCGCCCTTGCCAGCTAACGCATCTGCGGATGATCCTCGTCTTGCAGCCTCGCTGTGCCTCGAACCAGGTGTCGCCATGATCCGATCCGCTTCCTGGGCGCGCCGCACGGCCGCTCTGCTCGCGCTATCCATCTTCGCAAGTGCGGGCGCCGCGCAGGCCACTGCAGGTGTGCCGTCGACGTCCGGCATCGCCGTCGCCACGCCTGACGACGCCATCTTGCTGACCGTATTCCTGCGCCACGACCAGTCGCGCCCCTTGTCCGAGCTCAATGCGCAACTTGCTCGGCAGGGGTTCTACAAGGCCTTCCCGCCGCCTGGCGTCGAGGTTGTGAGCTGGGTCGTGGCGATGGGGATCGGGCAGGTTGTCACGCTGCGACTGCCAGCGTCGCGCATACGCGAGGTCAACCGCGTGCTGGAAAATACAGCCTGGGGCGCGTACCGGACCGAGTTTTATCCGACCTACGACTTCAAGGCCGTGGGCATGGCAGAGCATGAGAAGGCGGCCCCGTGAGCTCTCACGCTATTCGTCTACCGGCGTGCCAGCGGCCTCCGAAGACACATGTTGAGCTCAGGCCGGTGCCGGATGTTCGCGGCATTCCAGTCACGACCGCAACAGCAGGCGAGCCAATGGACGAAGATCTCGAGGCGTTCTCGCCAGACGAACTTCTGAACGAAGTTCGGAAGTTGCTCGCGGGCATCCGGGAACATCGCGACTCGACCGGACACGATCTCTGCTGGCATCAGCCGTCACTCTGGAACTTGCTACCCGAGGCCGTCGCTGTTGACATCGCTGTGCCGGAGTGGCCGCAGTTCATGCGTGGCTGCGTACGCTACCGCCAGTCCCTTGACGAATCAGGGACGAGGCCGTCGAACAGGTCCAGAGGAACATCCCCCGCCGCCGCGGCATAGCCTGCGTCGTTCGGATGCAGGTGGTCGCGGCTCGCCAGCCGAGCCAGCAACCGAGCTGGGTGATGCGGGTCTCGTAGCGACGCGTCGAGGTCGATGACCGCGTCGAACTCGCCGCTGCCGCGGATCCAGTCATTCACCTGGCGGCGCATTGCCTCCTTGGCAGGCGTGTCGTAGCCCGGCAGCGCAGTCACGCCTTCTACGGGTGTCAGCGTTGTGCCGATCACTCGCAATCCAGCCTGGTGGCCGCGCGCGATGAGGACGCGATAGCCCGCGACGAGCGAATCGAGCGTCGCACTTTCGCCTGCAGGCGCGACCCTGCCGTCAAAACCGATGTCGTTGGTGCCGAGGTGGATGATCACGGCCCGAGCACCGGGCTGGCGAAGCACATCGCGCTCGAAGCGGTCGACGCCGGCTTCGCCGAGGGCATGGCCGAAATCCGGGACATGCGGCGCGTGCCTGGTCGCGCTGGCGTAAAGCAGTCTGTTGCCGATCAGACCTTCGTTGAGCACCGATATGCGCGCGAGCTGACCGCCAGCCTGCTGCAGACGGGCGGCCAACGCGTCCGTCCAGCGCGTATTGGCGTCGGGTGCGGTACCGTCGCCGTCGACCAGCGAGTCGCCAAAGACAACCACAGCGGCTCCGTGCTGAACCTCGACGTCGACGCCGGTCAAGAAGGGCCAGTTGTCGATGGTGCGCGCGCCTGACAGATGTTCGACGCCGGTGACATCGCCGCGCACCCCGCTAACGTAGCTCGTCTGCTGCGCCAGCGAGTGCACCGTAGTTGCGTCGACGCGCCCCGCGGCAAATAGACTGACGGCCAGGTCGGAGAGCGGGGAGACATCGAGGTCGACCGGATCGCTCACGATCGTCTCGCCAGGCTCCACTACGACGCCGGCATGGCCGCCGAAAGAGAGCGCACGATCCGACGCCGCGTCGATGTCGGCGCCGCCCGCGCGTCTCGCGACATGCGCCGCAGCAATGCGCAGTGGCGTCCGACCGTGCGTGTTTGACAGGTGAATCCGGACGCGTGCGCCGCCGACGGTCGTGTGCACGACCAAGCGCAACGTGACGTCTTGGTAGTGATCGACGGGCCCGGGAAACGCGGACTGCGGCGCGGTCGCCCAAGTGCCAACCCATGTCGCCGACGAGCCCTCGGCGAATGAGGCAATACCCATGGCGGTCATGCCAGCCGCCAAGACTGCCCTGCGCAGCACAATGCGAGAGTTCAACGACGTACGGCGCACGTGCGCGCCACGTGCAGGTCTGCCGGTAAGGAGTTTGTTCATGCGCTGCAGGTTATCCATCGCGAGCCGGGCTGACGTCCACGTTGCGACGAAGCACGGATTTCCGCGCCCGAACGGCGCTCATGCTGCGGCCACAAGCAGGCGGCCGCGAGCGGCGGAGTTCGGGTGGGCTAAAGCGGATCCAAGAACCCAAGCGCAACTGAGTGTGGATTCAAATATCACTTGTTGGAAGACCTGGGTTTTGATTCGCCGCCAGACTCCCTGACGAAGTTTCTGCACCGACAGAGCCAGACCGGCGTATCCACGGGGAATGAGCCTGCGAAGCGCACTGGGCAACTGTCATGGAGGGCTAACAGCGTGAGTGGCACGTTGAGCGCCCTGACGGGTTGTTCCTCGATCAGAAACTGGCTTGAGAGTACAGTTCGCTGCCAGGGACGAAGTTACGACGCAGAAGAGATCGCTAAGCAAACGAGGTTTGATAGAGGCGACCGGTGTCGAATTACGCGGCCTGCAGAGGGCCCAATCGCAAATGCCCAATATCGCTACGGTGTTCAAAGCCGAAATTGCCAGACTCGCTCGCAAGGAGGTACGCGAGAGCAGTGATGGTCTCAGAAAGACTGTCGCTACGCAGCGCACCGAGATAACGAATCTCAAGCGTCGCCTCCAAGAGTTGGAGGGTGTCGTCAAGAGGCTGGCGAAGGGGCAAGGCGCCATTTCGACTCGGCCTGGCACTCGGGTGTCGAGCGATTCAGGCGAGTCAAGCACGACCGGACTCCGCTTTCGTGCGAAGGGCATGGCCGCCAACAGGAAGCGGCTCGGTCTATCCGCAGCCGACTTCGGCCTCCTGGTGGGCACAACGGGACAGTCCGTCTACGCCTGGGAGTCGGGCAAGGTGAAGCCGAGGCCGGAGGCACTAGCAGCCATCGCAGCTCTGCGAGGCATCGGGAAGCTTGAAGCCGAGGCCAGGCTGGCTGCCGTCAAGGCGTCTTAGTCAGCGGCGCCGGTCGACAGGGCGCAGTTCGGCCACGAATGGACGGTGCCCGCTCAAGGGCAGCGCGGAATGCTACCGGCGCTTTCAATTTGAGTTCCGCGCGTGTAGCCGAGCCAACGACGACAGGCCCGCCAGCGCATAGTTGGCCATGTCCTCCGCCAGTGCTGCTGGATCGGCCATCAACGCTGGCAATGCCTGGCGAAGCACGGGCCGTGGCGCGACAACGAGCATGATGCACGGGAGCACGACGAACGCGATGGCTCGTTGTGGAAGGGCAGTCCGAGCAGATCCAGCTCATCCTCGATGCCCGCAATTCGACCACCGCGAACTCGGCGGCGGCGGCGGTTGCCGAGGTCGTCGACGCGTTCAACCTGGAACGGGCACAACGGCGCGGCGGCGGGGCGCCTGCGCTCACGCTCGACACGCGTGCCTGGTTCAATCCGAACCTGGAGACGCGCTGGAACTTCATGCCGGCGCTGATCGCGTCGCTGAGCATGCTGCAGACGCTGATGCTGACGGCGCTGTCGGTGGCGCGCGAACGCGAACAAGGGACCTTCGACCAGTTGCTGGTGACGCCGCTGTCGCCCGGCGAGATCATGATCGGCAAGGCGATCCCGCCCATGCTGATCGGCCTGGTGCAGTCCACGCTCGTGCTGCTGGTCACGCGCTTCTGGTTCCATATTCCGATGGCGGGCTCCGCCGGGACGCTCTACGTCGGCCTCGCGGCGTTCATGATCGCGGGCGTCGGCATCGGACTGTCGATCAGCGCACTCTCGGCCAACATGCAGCAGGCCATGCTCTACACCTTCGTGCTGCTCATGCCCATGATGTTGCTGTCCGGCCTGACGACGCCGGTGGCCGCGATGCCGCGCATTCTGCAGATCGCGACGATGGTCAACCCGCTGCGCTACGGCATCGACCTCGTGCGGCGCGTCTACCTGGGGGGCGTGGGCCCGTCGGCGGTGATCCCCGACCTCGTTCCCTTGTTGCTGATCGCCGCGGCGACCCTCCCCGCGGCAGCCTGGCTGTTCCGCAATCGCCTGGTCTGAACAGGACTTGTCCATGACATCGCTTCCGCACTCCCCGCCGCGCGCGAGCGCGCGACCCCGCTGCAGTCACGGGTGGATGAAGCAACGGTCAGTGCTCAGCGCGGGCTATAGGTCCAGGGCCAAGGCGGCATCACGCGCCAACGCCAAAGCGAATCGGGCAGCTCGGCACGGCTCATCAACCTGATCGGCGGTACCGACAAGCAGATGCTGCTGGACGCGCTCAGCGCGCCCTTCGCGCTTTGTCAGGCGGGCTTCGACGCGTCCTGGGAGCCCGACCATCCATCGCCAGCTCGAAGTTCGGGGACTGGGGCAGCCGGCAATGGAGTGCTGGCCCCAGCCTGAGCATCCCGGTCTTCGACCAGGGCCGGCGCCGCTCCACGATCGTCCTGCGGCAGCTCCAACAGCAGGAGGCCGCGGTGGCCTACCAGCAAGTCGTCCTGAAGGCCTGGCACGAGGTCGACGATTCGATCTCCTCCTATGTCGCCGAGACGCAGCACGCGAACCGGCTGGCGGAGCGGCTGCGCTTGTCGGAGCGTGACGCGGATCTGGCAAAGGCACGCTTCGCCAACGGACTGACCACGTTCCTGCCCGTCCTGAGCGCGAGCACCGAGTTGCTGGATGCCAGGCGTGACCTCTCCGACAGCCGATCGCGCGAGCAGACGGCGCTCGTCGCGATCTACAAGTCATTGGGATACGGAGAGGCTTCCAATCGAAGACCATAGCCGGCCAGGACCGGGCGGTCGCGAGCGGTGGCTATCCGGCTGGTTGTTAGGCGCCAGGATCTCGACCTGCGTGGCAATGCTTGAACTTTTTGCCGGAGCCACAGGGGCACGGGTCGTTTCTGCCGACACGCTGGGGGCCGACAGTGTGACTCCTCTGGCTCATCATCGCCCGCTGTTGCATTGCCGCCAACTGTTCCAGCATCCCGAAGTAGAGCCAAGGATGGATGCAGTCGACGAAGCGAGCGTCTTGCAGTGGCAGATGGCCGGCGCCGGTAAGCAGCGTATTCAGCGGATGCTCAGGTCGGACATAGAGGAAGGTGTTCTGGCGGTACCAAGGTTCGACACCATTGTCTGACCAGAACTGCGGCCGGAAGAAGTCGAATAGCAGATAGCCTTGCGAAAGAAATTTGTTGGCCCAGAAACTGTGCGGCTGAGTGTTGATGTGATTTCGACCAGGCTGACTGACATAGGCCGCACTGAAGACTATTGCACCCGAGTGAACCACGAGCGTTCGGACGAATCCGTCGGACGACGCATGCGGTAGATGCTCTGCCACCTCGAGGGAGATCGCCAAGTCATAGTGCTCCCCAGCGGGAATCTCTTCCTGCAGATTGGTTCGCCGAAAAGCGATCGTTGGGTCGAGCATCATCTCCTGCGAGACCCAGTCTCCATCCAGACCAGTCAGTCGTTTGACGCCACGTTCCCCGCATGCGGCAAGCCAGGCGCCTCTTCCGCAGCCGATGTCGATCACGCTCTCAGGACGCCATAGCGCGAAGAGATGTGCGATGTACGCTCGCGCAGATCGCAGGCTGCCGCCGACCTGTCCCGCATAAAAAGCCTCGTTGTATAGGCCTTCGGCCATGTTCAGTTCCTATTGGTTAGCCGAGGTCTGGTCGGCCTCAATGCCAGCCACGGTGCCAGCCGTACTGAGGGTGATACCACCCCCAGCCAAACTGCGCGTGGTAACGCCAGCCCCAGCCTGGTCCAGGCGATGCATAGGCGGGAGCAACATAGACAACTCCGGCCGGCGCATAGTAGCCGTCGGCGCCGTACCGATACCCTGGTACCGGCGCGATGATGCAACTCGAGACAGCCACGATGGCGGCTGCGGCGATGAGCGCGCGAAGAATGTTCTTCATGGACTGCTCCAGATGTGTTGGTTGACTCCCTTCACCCAACACTCGTTGTAGACGCGGACGCAGCGTCGACGAAGAAAGGACCTCGTTGCGGCCCGCATGATTGCCTAATTTCGCGCCAACTGCACCGGGTGATAGGCGACTGATAGCCGGCTGAAAGCACAGTCTCAGCTATCTGTCTTGAATGTGGTGACCGCCCAGCGATTTGGATGCGTCGTTGGCGCGTTGCCTGGCGCTGGGAATGGAAGCTGCGGGTGGCAAACGAACAGCACCTGCCATTGATTCAGCGCGGCCATTCGCGACTTTCCGCTCGACGTAGCGCGAAGGCACATCGTAGGCGTTGCCGCGGGTGTGACCCCGAGTCCGAACGCGTCGTCATGCGGGGCCAATCGGCCGCCAATGCACCTCGTCCTCGCCAATCGGCGGTTGGTCGCGCGGTGGTATGCGCCGCGCCTGAGGTCGGAGACGATGGCGCCTCCATTGAGCCGGAGGTTCATGTCATGTCAAGATCCCTGCTTGGAGCCGCTGCCTGCGCGTCCCTCGCACTTTTCGCCGCATCATCGAACGCCGCGCAGCCCGATCCCGCGCCCGACTGCCACGTGGTCCTCTACGCAATGCCCGATGGCACGTCGCTGGACATCGCGTTCTCGTCCGAGGGCCGGTTGCGGTGGCGGCGCCCCGACGGCACCAGCGGCGCCTTCGCGGTTGCGGGTGCCCAGGCGGGCATGAGCCGGCTGGGCTGGACGGATCGGCCCGACGGGCATGTCGTCAAGCTTGGCGACTGTGACAGCGTCTCCTTCGACGGCGCCGCCGGCCAACGCGTGCCGCTGATCGTGCGCGAAGTGCGCTTCCAGAGCGACGGCGTCGAGCTGGCGGGTCGTCTCGTGCTGCCGCCCGGGTCGGCACACGTGCCGGTTGTCGTGCTGCTGCAGGGGTCCGAGCACGACTCCGCGCTGAACTTCGATTCGCTGCAGCGCCGTCTGCCGAGCCAAGGCGTCGGCGCATTCGTGTACGACAAGCGCGGCACCGGCGCATCCGGCGGCCAGTACACGCAGGACTTCGACCAGCTCGCCCGCGACGCCGTTGCCGCGCTGGCTCAGGCCCGCAAGGTGGGCGGCGACCGCGTCAGCCGCATCGGCTTCGAGGGCCCCAGTCAGGGTGGCTGGGTTGCGCCGATCGCCGCGACGTACGCGGATGTCGACTTCGTGATCGTTGCGTTCGGCCTGGCCGTGTCGGTGATCGAGGAAGATCGCGAGGCCGTCGTCAAGAACATGGCCGACCATCACCACTCGACGGTAGACACAGCCAAGGCGATGGCGCTGGTCGATGCCGCCGACGCCTTGGCGCTACACCCAACGCTCGAGACTTACGACCGATTTGCAGCCGTGCGCGATCCGTGGCGAAACGAGTCCTGGTTCAAGGACGTGCGCGGCGACTTCACTTGGGCGATCCTGCCTGTGAAACGCGAGGAGGTGCTGGCGCTCGCCAAGCAGATGGACTGGCACACGCCTTTTCTTTTCGACCCGCTCGAGACGATCGCGCGGGTGAAGCCGCCGCAGTTGTGGGTGCTCGCACAGGACGATCTCGACGCGCCTAGCGCCGAAACCGCGCGCCGCCTGGCGCAACTGCGCCTCGCGGGGCACCCGATCGCCACGGCACTCTGGCCACATACGGAGCATGGAATCTACGACTATGAGACGAACGCAGACGGAGAGCGCACGTCGCTGCGGCAACCCGAGGGCTATCTCGCGCTGCTGGCGGACTTCGCCCGTGCAACGGCGCTGAGGCCAACTTACGGGACAGCGGCGTTGGCGCTGCCGTAGGCGTCGTGCGGGGTGGTCGGTGCGCCAATCTGCACTTGGCCGGCCAAGGGCGGCTATGCTGCGCACAGCTGTCGTCCGCCGTTCAGGCCAGCGTCCTGCGCCTGGCGATCAACGGCGAGGATGCATGTCGGCCACACGCAGACGGTGGCGAACGTCATCTGTAGGGCGGCGCAATCTGCCTAGCAGGACCGCACACTCGGCTCGCGGCTCAGCTGGCCTCGAGCACCATGGTGACGGCCTGTGGGGGAAGGCCGGCCGGGGCCTGACCGGCGGCCAGAATGCCCAGCAGCGTAGATGGATCAACTGACCATTGAAGAGTACTCGTGGTGCCGTTGCGCGTGACGCGAACCAGGGCCTGCTCGAAGGCCAGTACCTCGGCCAGCAACGGCATGCGCCCCCGAAGGCGAGGCAGCAGGCCTTGCAGCCAATCGCAGAACTGCTCCGCCTCGACGGCTGCGAAGGGCTCGGGGGGGCACGCCCTGGCATATTCGTCCAGAAGGGCCGACGTTTCGTACCGTCCCAGCCCCGACAGCAACAGGCTTAGCGTGTGGCGCAAAGTGCGGGCCAGCGCACCGCGCCGGAAGTCGGCAATCAGGCCCTGCAGGACGCGCAGGCCCGGGTCGACGTCGGGGCTAGATGACAGCGGGGCAGACAGGGCGTCCACCAGACGACGGAGCTGGAGAGCAAGCGCGTAGTCGGCCTCGTCATCGGCAACGCCGTCGCCATGCTCGTCCGCCGCCTCCGGCCTGAACACGGGCAATGTCCAGCGCATCGGCGGACGCCGGCGCCACAGGGCCTGCAATTGCTCCAGCTGCCGCTGCACACCGTCCAGGCCCACTGCCGGCAGATGCTCGGGCAACAGCTCGAAGATCAGTGCGCCCAGGGCCGGCAACTGCGGCAGCAGGCGCTCTGTCAGATCCATCAGCGGCGGCGGCACGAGGGCGCTGTGCGCATCCAGCCAGAAGCCGCGCTCCTCCATGCCGCCTGCCAGGTGTATCTCGCGCACTCGGTGCAGCGGCAGAGCCTCGAGAACGGCTTCCACCGAACCACGGCCGTTGCGCTCGTTGCACCAAAGGTTGTGCAGGTCCAGCAGCAGATCGGCATCGGCCGCCTTGCTGACCTCGGCAAAGAACTCGCCATCTCCCATCTCGCCCGCCTGTGGGCGCAGGTAGTTCACCCCGGTCTCGAACGCCACCGGACGCTGCAGACGCTGACGGAACTGGCGGATGTTGCGCGCCGCCCCCCGAACGGCCGCAGAGGTCTGGGGCGGCGGCAACAGGAAACCCGCAGATTCGATCCGCCCCTGCGAGCCCGTCGTGCGGTTGAAACTGAGATGCTCGCTGACCCACAACGGGTCCAGCCGGTCCACGGCCTGCCGCCACAAGGGCCAGGGATCGACCGGGTCCTCGGCGACGTTGCAGAATGGATGGCCGACGCCATGCAGCAGCTTTGGAAGCTGCACGGCGGCGACCTGGTCGAACAGAGCCTCGTTGGCCCGGTAGTGCGCATGTCCGCCGCGGGTGACCAGTTCCCAGAAGGCCTGGGGCTCGACTTCGAGCACCGAGACCAGGTCAGCACCTGGCGCCACCAACGGTGCCAGGGCCGGCCACCAGACCAGCCCGACGCCGGGCGCCGCCGGAGGCCGAAGGCGAGCTCCGGCAGGGGCAGGCATGTGCTGATCGCGCTCAGCCGACCTGCCGGCCGGCCAGCGCCTCGTGCGGCTCGAGCGTCACCGGGTTGATGACGAACTCGTCCAACGCGACGAAGTCGAGGATGCGGCCCGAATGGCAGCCGCCGCAGCCCAGGCGGCCCAGCACGTTGGCCGTGATCTTGTTCATCTTGGCCAGGTCGTACAGGGCCGCCTGGGGCACATGCACGCGTACGCGATCGGCAAAGGGCGGCAGGGGTTGGGGATTGAGTTCGCTCATGGCAGTCTCCGGCAATCAGATCGGGCGGGCCCGCCGCCCCGCGGGTGCCGGAAGCGGGTCTTCCGGCGGCACACGCATCGTCTGCCCGCGAGCCCCGATGCCTCATCCCCCGCATGAGGGGCTCCCCCCAGATCGCAGGCGGCGGCGACCCATAGCAAAGGAGTCGCTCGAGGAACGAGCTCGCCATGACGCCGCTTGCCTTCACCTCCGGCCCGCAGCCATCACCAGTCGGCCACTCACCGTCGCTTCGCGATGGGAGTTGCCTCGCACTGCGGTGTGACGACAGCCAACTCGTCGAAGGCACAATGTGGGAGGTCGCAGAGCGGCCAGGAGCGGGCGTCGACGGGTGTGCGCCGTCGGGCGCCGCACGCCCCGTTCGAGCCGTCAAGGGAATTGGCAGGACGGTGTCGATTTTCGGCATCCCCGTTCGTCGTCCCCCTGACTGGCCCGGTCGGCCACTTCCTGGAAAGGCGTCATGAAACTTCTCCTCACTTCCGCCGGCATCAAAAACGCAAGCATTCACGACGCGCTGCTCGAACTCCTGCCCAAGCCTGTCGCCGAGTGCAACGCACTGTGCATTCCCACCGCGGGGTACGGGCATCCCATGGGCTCGCCGGCCGGCGCGTGGCGTTTCGTCACCGGCAAGGCATCCACGCCGATGTGCGAGCTGGGGTGGAAATCCATGGGCTTGCTCGAACTCACCGCGCTGCCCAGCATCGCCAAGGAGCGTTGGACGAGCTGGGTGCAGCAGGCGGACGTCCTGCTGGTCAATGGCGGCGATGCGCTCTACCTGTGTCACTGGATGCGGCAGTCGGGACTCGCTGACCTCCTGGCGTCGCTGCCCGACATGGTATGGGTCGGCCTCAGTGCGGGCAGCATGGCCATGACTCCCCGGGTCGGCGACGACTTCGTCGAGACGAAGCCGCCTATCACCGGAGACGACCTCGGGCTGGGGATCGTCGATTTCTCGATCTTCCCCCACCTGGACTATCCGGACTTTCCGGAGAACACGATGGCCTGCGCGGAAAAATGGGCCGCCCGCCTCGGATGCCCGGCCTACGCGATCGACGACGAGACCGCCATCATGGTTGCTGACGGCTCCGTCGAGGTCATCTCCGAGGGGCACTGGAAGTTCTTTCCGCGCTGACGACCGGGCGGCGGATTCGAATGGCATGGAATGGGAGATGGAAGCGCTGCTGGCGCTTCATATCGCATCGCGACCCGGCGGCCGACGCCGAGGTTGCAGGTCGGCCCCCTTGCGGACGGTCGCGACCGTCCGCTAACGGGGGCCTCCCTGGCAGCATTTTTCTGGACGGTTCTTTTGTGCCGCGCGGCGTGAATGCCCAGCCGGTTGTTGGGCTGCTCCCGCGCCGCAGGGCTCAGTCGTTCTTCTTGGAAAATGCCGTGGCGGTTGGGCTTCCCGTCATGTTGAAGAACGTGTTGTTCGCGATTCTTGCGAAAGTGATGCCCTGGCTTGCGTCAGCGCAGCTGGAGCCGGAAAGCCCTCCCATGACGGCGTGGCAGCAGTTGTGCGACCCGAGCGAGTAGGCGTGCTTTTGCGCGTAGTTCTTGTACGCGACCTTGAGGTCTTGCCAGACTTCATACGCACAATCAGTCGCGACCCGTTGGGCGCCGCGCGATACGTCGTTCGGCGTACTGTCGTTCCACCCGTCGCTACAGCTGGGATCGAAAGACAGGCTGTCGCACACTTCGTTGGCCTGGTTGAGCAGGACGAGATAGGTGTGCGTCGCGACCATGCCCACCAGGGCAACCTGGACGGGCCGAGCGCGCACTTCGATCGAATACAGGACGTTCGGGGACTTGGGCCTTCTCCAGCGAAGTCCGGTGTCGGGATCCATAGTGGCTCTCCATCAGGGCGAGGTTGATCGTCGGAGGCTTGCGCCAACGCGTGGGCGAGCCAGGCTTGGTGTCGCGCGTTTCCATGTCGTCGTGACAACTCTTTCTGGAGTGCGACGCCTCGTCGATTATCGAGAGCGCGGCGCCGGCTTCGTTGCAACGGCACTGGTGCGGACACAGGTTTGAAGCAACGCAGATCGACGCACCGCCACTGGTTTGGAGGCGGCGCTTCTTCGAAGGCTGGGGCTTGGTCTTCATACCCCACTACCTATAAAAAAGCGACGCCAGCCCGCGTCGTCTAGCTGCCATGCCGACGCGCCGCGGGCCGCGGCCAGATGCCGATCGACAAGCGATTCGCGCGATCCCCTGTTCTTGGGGGCATGCCACTGCGTGACGAGATTCCGATGCGTATTCATGACGCGGTACCGCATCGGTCTTCCGAGGATCGAGCAGAACTGGACAGGCTCGTCGTGCGCAGCGATCGACCGTGACCGGCGAGGAGCGGCTGTTCGTCAACGTCTGCTCTCAGGCTGCGCAGTTCGACGGATGCCCGGTCGCCAGCGATGAAGCAGGTGGCGATCACCAAGCCGACCGCTGTGCCTCAGTTAAGCAGGTTCGGATCCATGGAATTGTTGCCAACGCCACTCGCCGGCGATGCGCAGCAGGACACCCGACAAGCGATACGGAGTGCGGTCTTGACCGCCCTCCGTGGTAACGACGACGACTCCTTCGGCGAAAAACCAGCAGAGTTCGCCCGACGCGGAGGCCCGAATGTTGTCCCACTCCCAGGAGAAGCGCATCGGGCGCTCGAAGAGGCGCTCGAAGAATGACTGCAACTGCGCCTGGCCGGCGGCGATCTCGCCCGGCTCCGAGCCGACCAGAAGCGCGTCGTCCGTGAACTCGGAGACGACGGCCGGCTCGCGCTGAAAGACAAGGGTCGCGAGTTGATGCAGCGAGGCCTCGGCTTGAGTACGCGGGTCGAAATTGGCTAGCATTCAGTCTCCATCGTCAAGACGTATCGCCTCGAGTGTGGCACGACTGCCAGCCCGTAGAGAGGAACACCAGTCTCCGACTGGTATCGTCGGGGACCGATGTCGGGCCGGGCGCGGTCGGTCGCAAGCGTCGGCTTCGGCGCAGGCTGCCATACTTTGCGTCGGCGGGCGTTTCGTCCGCCAGCATCCTTTTGCGCCGCCTCCCGACACCCTTCCAAAGGATCGAAGATGACTTCCACGAACCTGCTCCGCATCGCTCTGGTCTCTGCCTCGCTTGCCTGCGGCACCATGGCGTTCGCCCAAACGCCGGCCTCCGCCGCAGCCAAGGGCACCGGCACGCGCCAGAACCACCACTGCAAGCAGGCTGACGGCACCATGGACATGGGCAAGACCAAGAAGGCGTGCTTGGCCGACAAGGGAACCTGGCTCAAGGACGCCGGCGCTGCTGCGCCAGCGCCAGTCGCTTCAGCAGCGACCAAGAAGTAAGGCTTGCAGTGCAGGAAGTGGCCGAAGCGTCGAGGCGAGTTTCAGCCAGCCGCCAGTTCGATTGACGTCCCTGCGACAACGATGCGATTCGCGGCAACCTCGAGAAATTCGAGAAGTGCCTCTGAGGGCATGGGTCGCGCGATACCGTAACCCTGGCCCTGGTCGCAGCCGATGGCGTGTAGATGTGCGAGCGTGCCGGTGTCCTCGATGCCCTCGGCGACCGTCTTGAGGTTGAGGCTTTGGGCCATCTGCACGATGGCACGCACAATGGCGGCGCTATCGGGGTCGTAGGCGAGATCGCGGATGAAGGACTGGTCGATCTTGAGCTTGTCGACGGCGAAGCGCTTCAGGTAGGTGAGGCTCGAATAGCCCGTTCCGAAGTCGTCGATGGACAGTTTGACACCGAGTCGCTTCAGCCGAGAGACGGTGGCCAGCACGCTATCGACGTTGCGGATCAGGATCGATTCGGTCAGCTCGAGCTCCAGCAACTCAGGCGCGAGCCCCGACGCTGCGAGTGCGCGACGCACTGTGTCCTCGAGGTCGCCGCGAGCGAACTGCACGGCAGAGATGTTGACCGCGACCGACAGCGGCGGGCGCCCTGGCACCTGCCAGGCGGCCGCCTGACGGCAGGCTTCATTCACAACCCACTCGCCGATCGGCACGATCAGTCCACTTTCCTCGGCTACCGGAATGAAGTCGGCCGGTGGCACCGCGCCCAGCTCGTGGTGGATCCAGCGCAGCAGCGCCTCGGCGCCGATGACCTGGCCGCTGGCTAGCTCGATCTGCGGTTGGAAATGCAGCGTGAACTCGGAGCGCTCGACTGCCAGGTGCAAGGCGTTCCGGATGCGGTGCCGCCCCAAGGCCTCGATGTCCATGTGTTCGCCGAAGAACCGGTACGTGGCGCGCCCGGCGGCCTTGGCCTGGTACATCGCGATGTCGGCCTTCTTCAGGAGCGTGGGGAAGTCCGCGCCGTCTTGCGGGTAGATCGCGATGCCCACGGAAAACGAGCTGGCGATCTCGTGGCCATCGACGAGGAAAGGGGTCGTGAAGTCCTGCACGAGCCGGTCGGCGGCGAGCGCGACGTCCGCGCCGCTGACCAGGCCCGTGAACATGATGAGGAACTCGTCGCCCCCGTGGCGACTGACGAAGTCGCTGGCGCGCACGAACTGCCCGAGGCGCAGCGCGACCCCTTTCAGCAACTCGTCACCAATGGGATGGCCGAGCGAGTCGTTGACGGTCTTGAAGCTGTCCAGGTCGAGAAACATCAACGCAACGTGAGTGCTGGAACGCGCGGCGTCGGCCACGGCCTGTTCGAAGCGTGACTGCATCACCGTACGATTGGGCAACCCTGTCAGGGCGTCATGGCGCGCAAGGAACTCGATGTGGCTGGCGCTCGCATGGCGCTCGGTCATGTCGCGGATGGCAGCGGCGATGAGGCCGCCCTGGTCCGTGTTGATCGAGCTCACGCTGACGCCGACCGGAAATTCACGGCCGTCCTTCGTCACGGCCCAAAGGTCGCGATTCCCGGGGACGTCGCCACTGTCCCGGGCGATTTCCGTCACCAGGGAGAAGCCTGAGTAGCGCACTGGCAGCAAGACGCGGATCGGCTGCCCCACCAGGTCTTCGGCGGGATAGCCGAACATCAGTTCCACATTGCGATTGACCAGCGTGATCACCTCGTTGGCGTCGGCAATGACCAACCCGTCCGGCGAGGACTCCAGCAACGTGCGGAACTTGCGTTCCTGCAGAGCGAGTGATTCCACATCGGCCTCGCGACTGCGCCACGAGCGATAGAGCAGCGCGGAGAACAGGACAATCACGCAGGCAAACAGCGATGCCAGCGCTAGCGCGCGCACGACCTCGGCCTTCCAGTCCGCCAAATAGTCGTCCTTGCCCAGGCCCACCACGATGATCATCGGGAGCCGGCCGATACGACGGAACGACAAGGTTCGTTCCACGCCGTCCGAACCCGATTGGCCGCTGAAGGTCGCCGCCGTCTCGCCAGCCGCGATGGCGTCGCGCAACTGGCGCGAGACGGTGCTGGTGCCCACGTCTTGCGCCACGGTGCGAATTGCCGGCCAGCGTGCAATGACGCCCAGTTCGTTGTCGCGCAGGCCGACGACGCCGTGCGCTCCAACGTCAATGCCGGCGAACTTGTCGATGAAGTATTTCAGCGGGATTGTGGCGTAGACGACGCCGTCGAACTGACCATCGCGACGGTTCAGGCGACGCGCCAGGACGATCTCCCATTCGCCACTGACCCGGCTGACCAACGGCTTCGAAATGACAATACCGGAGTCCGGATTGTGGGCGAGCTCGATGAAGTACGCCCGATCTGCCAGGTTGGCGCGCGTACCCTTGGCCAAGCCGAATCCATGGATCACATCGCCGCGCGCGTTGGTGATGCGTAAGCCGTGCAGGGCGGGTAGGCGCGTGCTCTGGCGCAGGATGAAAGCGTCCAGCGAGCCCTCGCCAAGAGCAGGGTCGGACCCTGCCTCGGCGACCTCGTCGGCGATCGTCAACAGTACCAGGTCTACCTGCCCGACGGTTGACTCCAGGTCGCGCTCCTGGAAGACGGCGATGTTGCTGGCGGCCGTGAGCGCACGCTCCTCGTAACGCGCACGGCTCTGATACAGCGCCAGCAACGCCAGCGTGAACACGATGACGTTGAGCAAGACCACGCTGGCCGCCAGTCGAAGCAGGAACCGCTTCGAACTTTGGGTGGAGGCGATGGAACCGGACGAGAGCGACATTGGGACGCAGCGACGCGAAACGTGAGTGGGCGCCGGGCAGGCGCGCTTCGACCCGGGTGCGCCATCCCCGGGACGCCCGCCGCGGGTGCGGCCGGAGAATCCTGTAGAGGGACAGGTCATACCTGTTTTCGGCTCGTTCGACCGGCCATTGACCACTATCTTGCGGACTGTCGAGGATTCCCGACATTGCTTCGGGTGGGCAGGCGTCCAGCCCCATCCACCAGTGCGGCAGCCAGCGAGTGCCTTCTGCGCATGATCTCAAAGGACCACACGGGCATTGGCTGCAACGGGTGCCCATCTCGACCCCCATCTCGCGACGTGAATGATTTCGGGAGGGCACTACATGAGGGTACGGACGGTTAGTTTGCCGCTTGAGGCGCATGTCGGCCAGGAGCGAGCAATGCTCGAGGAAAACCTGGATGACTATTCGAGAAGTTCGACCAGTACATGCAAAAGAAGGATGACGGTGCGGCATGGCCATTCCTTCGCGCAGACCTTCCCCGACGACCGCTAACGGGAAGCACAGTGAGACGGGACGATGCTGTTCGCATACCCTTGACGGTAGCGGCTGCGGTGCGATGCAGTTCAAGAGCCGGATGGCCGATCAGCAGGCGAAGGTCCCTGACCGGCCAGGTGCGGGCGGTCGGGTCTGTCCGGTACCGGGCAGTTACTTCTTGCTTGCGACAACTTCGTCTTGCACCAAGGAAAAAGGCGACCCGGAGGTCGCCTTCATCGTCTTTGCGGCGCTTTTCGCCGCCAGTCCACGGTACTTGTCAGAGTGCCGTGCGACGGCGAGCGACGGCGAATAGGCCGACGATGCCGACCAGCATCAGCATCAGGGACGCTGGTTCCGGCACCGCCGTTGCGGTCATCGTGATATTCGTCGAACCGGCAATGCCGGGATAGCCGCCGGGATTGATGTTGCCGGCGTTAAACACCAAGCCTGTCGCATCGGAGCCACCCAGGCCGAGGTTATAAGCACCGCCAGACACGGTCGAGAACGACAGCCCCCCAAAGTCGACGAAAGGCGAAGCTTCGTAGTAGAGGTTGGTGGCTCCGGCGTAGCTGCTCAGCCCGGTGATCGCAAATGTGCCCGTGCCGACTTCGGAGTCCGCCACCCAGCCGGAGACGCCCACGACCGTCTGGACGGCGCCCGTGCCGGTGGTAGTGGCGAATACATCGCCAGACACGTCCGTGCCAGTGAATTGCAGCTCGTAGGTGGCGGCCTGCGCGGTCCCCGCCGCCAGGATAGCCAGCGCAATTCCGCCGGCAGTCGCCAGCTTGGTCAGAACTCGAGAGGTCATTGCTTCGTCCGCTGTCTGTGTGTTTCAGGTTCAACGGATTCTCAGCGAGAGTAACAAGCTGCAAACAGTCCGGGGGCGCCGCAAATCAGCGGCGGGTGTGACATTTGCACGCGAGTCACCGATCCCTTAGCGCGCATGAACGCCGCCAACGTGATCTGGTTGTATTCACCGGCGCATGCCGCGCTTACGACGCGACGTGGCAGACGGCTTCGAGGTTGTTGCCGTCGGGATCCGTCACGAACGCCGCGTAGTAGTTCGCGTGATAGTCCATTCTCAGGCCAGGCTTGCCGTTGTCAGTCGCACCGGCGCCGAGAGCGGCCCTGTAAAAGGCATCGACGGCTGCATGATCCGCTCCGGAGAGGGCGAGATGAATGCCCGTCGGCTTGGTTGTCGAAGCATGGATCCACAGTGCGGCGGCGCCATTGCGGCCGAATCCCGCGCCGCCTTCCCACGCAAAGAGCTTTGTGTAGCCAAGCGGCGCCAAGGTCGCCTCGTAGAAGCGCGCGAGTGCGTCGAATTGACTGGTGCGGAGTCCGATATGGTCGAGCATGGTGAATTCCTTTTGTTGATGGAGGTGGGTGGGGGGTCGGCCCGGTGAGCGAGGCATTTCCGGCCTTGTCGACCGCGCGGCGGCGCCGTGGTCTTGCATGGACTCTAGGCAGCACGACCCTATCGCGGAAGCGATAAAATATTGATGCCATCCATCGATATGGGAGATAGGTGATGCTCAGCGCTGTGACCCTGGATCAGCTAAGGATGCTCATCGCCATTGAAGAAACCGGGAGTTTTTCGGCTGCGGGCCGGAAGTTGCGGCGCGTTCAGTCAGCGGTCAGCCATGCGATCCAGGCGCTGGAAGAGACAAAGGGGCTGGTGCTATTCGACCGAAGCGGACGTGCGCCGAAATTCACCGATGCGGGACGTGCCCTCGTTGCGCAGGCGCGCCAGGTCATCATGCAGGCCGAGTTGTTCGACCGGACATCGAGCGCCATTGCAGCCGGGCTTGAGCCCGAACTCACCATTGCCGTCGATACCATCATCCCGATCGAGCCGGTGATGCGCAGCCTTGCTGGTCTACAACGAGAGTTCCCCAATCTGGCCTTGACTGCTTACACCGAAGCGGCTTGGGGTGGGGAACGACGCGCCCGCGATGGTTCAGCAATGATTGCGCTGTGCCTGCTGGACCCGACGAGCGCTCAGGATTTGCAAGCCTCTCCCGTCATGTCGATGACCCTCGTGCCGGTAGCGGGCTCCCAGCATCCACTGGCACTAGAAAATCGACCGCTCAGCCGCGAGATCCTCTCGCAACACGTTCAACTCGTGCTCACGAATCCGCACGATCCCTCAGGGCCGAGTCATAGCGTCGTCAGTCCTCGCGTGTGGCGCTTTGTCGACCTTTCTCGGCGACTGGAATTCCTGCTTGCAGGCTTCGGCTGGGGGACCATGCCGCTCCATCTCGTAGAACGACATTTGGCAGACGGCCGCTTGAAGCGCCTTGCTCTCGACGATTCAGGCATCCTTCCAGGCCCTGTTCCTCTCTATGTCGCTCACGCTCGCGCACGACCGCTGGGAAAGGGGGCGCGCTGGCTTCTCGACAATTTGCGAGCGCAAGCTTGGCCTTAGCATGCATCTCTACGGTTCGAAGGTCAGCTTTCGGGCGCCCAATCTGGCGCCGTGTATGTCGGTTCTGCTGACTGTCTGCTTGGGGTCGGTTGGTTGCGATTGTGGGTGCGGCCGATGTACCCCGACCGGCGAGTGAAAGTTCTCTACGACGGCCATGCACAATGCTTGTGAGCGGAACCCGCCTCCGCCAGCTCACATTCGCAAGCATCACATGAAGGCCGTTCTGAAATCACTTGCCGTTGCTCTGACAGGTATATCGCTCTCGATTTCGGCGGTGGCCCAGTCCCAGCATCCAAGCCCCGCGCCCAACGCAGGCTTGGCTTTGCCACTCTGGCTTGCTGAATCCGACATCCAACAGCTGCGCGGCGATCCGCGGCGGACGGAGGCTCTGCGAAAGCGCTGCGACAGAGAATTGGATGTTGTTGCACAGCCCGTCGACGTGTACGAGCCACCTCCGCATTACACAACCCAAGGGGTGACGGAGAACTCCTCGTCGCGCAACTTTGCCGGCGACGGGAACATGGCCTGGCGGGCTGCGCTTTGCTACGCGGCTTCCGGTGACGTTCGGTATGCGCGGCACTCGCAGGCAATTCTCTCAGCGTGGGGAGATCGACTCGTCTCCGTCAAGTCTGAGCAAGGCGCGGCCGAGATCAACTTTGACCTGCCGACCTACGTCTTGGCTGCGTCGCTGGTTCATGGCGTCGAGGGTTGGAACGACGCGTCATTCCGACGCCTCTTGGTCAAGACGGCGCTGCCACTGTCCCATATCGATCGCTCGAACAACCACGCGAACTGGGGCGTGCTGCTCGACGCGACGATCGCCGCCTATATCGGCGATCCGAGCCTGCTGTCCAAATCTCGGGCACGGTGGCTCGTTCTGATGGATCACCAGGTTGCGGCTGACGGCTCGTTGCCGCTCGAGGTGTGCCGCAGCGATACCATCGATTGGTGCGGAGGCGCTCATCAAGGTATCAACGGATTGAGCTATACGCACTACACGTTGATGCCGACGACCGCTGCCGGCCGTGTATTCGAGATGCAGGGCGCAGGGGTCTGGCAAACGCCGCAAGGCCAGAAGTTGGCTTCGGCGTACCGGCGTGCCGCCGTGTGGACCCTTCACCCCGAGCAGTTCCCGTACTTCGAGCGCAACGGTGGCAAGTTGAACGGTGTCCGCAACGCTGCTTACTTCGCGTTGCTGCAACGGATCTACCCAGATGGCAACGCAAAGGAGCTGCTCGAGCAGGGCCACCTTGGCATGGACGGGCTGGAGTGGCTGGAGATCTTTCGCTGATCGTGCGTCACGAACCGCGCAAACCAAGCAGGCCGCCGATCGCTTCCAGCGTTCGGCGAGTGCAGCAAGCCGTTTCTGAAGTCGCGCGCTGCGAGTTCCCGAGCAGAAGGCGCGGTATAGAAGCAGTCGGACACGGACCGACAGTCCGTTGCCCGGCTTAGCCGCCGGCCCTGTGGACTCGCTCCGGCCGAGGGTGTGTGAAAACCCCGGTCCGCCGATGATGCTGTCCGCGTAGAGTTCCGAAGCATATCGAGAAGGAGTCGGTATGCCCAGGTTCATTGAAGGACAGGATCGGCACCAGGTCACGCTGCTGCCGGAGTCGCTGG
>Ga0302311_10000556_pt1 | contig 46086 bp, 42 predicted proteins | sample III_Palsa_N1_3_FD_200449 | JGI IMG/M metagenome (GOLD analysis project Ga0302311, IMG submission 200449) | Peat permafrost microbial communities from Stordalen Mire near Abisko, Sweden - III_Palsa_N1_3 | ecosystem: Environmental > Terrestrial > Soil > Palsa > Peat permafrost | place: Sweden... | reverse complement strand
TCCAGGCCATGGCCAGCTTCGCGGTCCCGGCCGGCGCCGCTGCGCCCGACTTGTTCTCGAGCTCGGGGCCGCTCTCGGTCGACCGACCCGTCCTCGCCGCGGTCGATCGTGAGCCCAGGGCTTAGGGCGGTGGGCGTGTATGGCTACAGCAGCGCGCCGCGGGTGACCTCCGAGTAGCGGTGCACGCGCACTGCCTGCACCAGGGCGAAGCCGATCATCATCGTCATCATCACCGTGCCGCCGTAGGAAAGCAGTGGCATGGGCACCCCGACCACCGGGGCGAGGCCCATGACCATGGCCCCGTTGATCAGCACGCAGAGCGAGAAGGTGACGATGACGCCGGCGGCCGCGAGGCGCCCGAAGTGGCTATGAGCCACCGAGGCGATGCGCAGGCCGATGACGATCACCGCCGCGTAGAGCAGCAGAACGCTGGCGCAGCCGACAAATCCGAACTCTTCGGCCAGGGAGGAAAACATGAAATCGGTGGACTTCTCGGGCAGGAAGTTGAGCTGGGCCTGGGTGCCGAGGCCGAAGCCCTTGCCGAGCAGGCCGCCGGAGCCGAGCGCGATCTTGGACTGGATAATGTGATAGCCGGCGCCGGAACGGTCCGCCTCGGGATTGAGGAAGGTGGTCAGGCGCGCGCGCTGATAAGGCTTGACCACGAACAGCACAGCTGGCGGGACGAGGACGCCGAGAGCCAGGAGGCCGGCGCCGACGAGACGCAAGGAAAGGCCAGCCAGGATCATCATGATCCCGCCGGTGCCGGCGATGAGGATGGCCGTGCCGAGATCCGGCTGGTGGGCGACCACTGCGGCCGGGACGAGGATCAGGCCAGCGGGGATCAACAGCCACCAAGAGAAGCCAGCGTAGCGCGCCGGCAGGCTGTGGTAGAAGCGCGCCAGGGCCATGACCAAGCCGATCTTGATGATCTCAGAGGGCTGGATGTGGATCGGCCCGAGATCCAGCCAGCGCTGCGCGCCCATACGGGTGTGCCCCATGACCGCGGCGGCCAGGAGCAGCAGCAGACCGACGGCGTAAACCGGATAGGCGGCGGCGAACCAGACCCGGAGGTCGGTCACGCCAAGCACGACCATGGCCAGGAAGCAGATGAAGAACAGGCCGGCGTGACGGTCGGCCCAGGGCCCCCACGAGCCGCCGGCGATCGAGTAGAGCATCAGCGTGCCGACGCCGGCGATCGCCGCCAGCAGGGCGGCGAGCAACCAGTCGATCTCGCCGAGCTTGACTGCGAGGCGCTCGCGCTCGCCCGGGCGGGTGATGGCGCTGTCGGTCATGTCGCAGACCCCGTCGCGGCGGCGGGCGCCGCCTGGACGATCCGGGCCCGCACCTCCGGATCCTTGAGCAGCGCGACGCGCATCAGGGCCACGGCCTTGGGCGCGGCTGCATCTGCGCCGAAGCCGCCGTGTTCGACCAGCACGCTCATGGCGTAGCGGGGATCGTCGTAAGGCGCGAAGGCGATGAACCAGGCGTGATCGCGCAGCGCCCAGGCGCCCTGCGCCCCATGCGCGCCGCGGCCGCCGTTGTAGCTGTGGGTCTGGGCCGTGCCGGTCTTGCCGGCCAGCTTGATCGGTCCCAGGCCGAGTTGGGCGACCTTGAAGGCCGTGCCGCCGACGTCGTTGGCGACGCTGGCCATGGCCTCGCGCACGAAGGCGAGGTGTTCGTGCGCCACCGGCAGGTCCGGCACGGCGGCGCCGGACGGCTGGATGGTGTCGCCAATCGACTGGATGAGCCTGGGATTGATGGCGCGCTGGCCGTTGGCGATACGCGAGACCATCACGGCCAGTTGCAAGGCGTTGACCAGCGTGTAGCCCTGACCGATGCCCATGCTGGGCGTTTCGCCGGCGTGCCAGACCGGATCGTGCGGAAAGTTACGGCGCTTATAGGCACTGTCGGGCACGAGACCCGGCTTCTGACCCGGAATGCCAAGATCGAAGGTCTGGCCGAGGCCGAAATTGCGAGCCATGGCGGCGATACGGTCGGGCCCGACCGAAAGGGCCGTCTGGTAGAAGAAGATATCGCACGAGGTCTTGATGGCGCTGTGCAAGTCTTGCACGCCATGGGCGCTATCGCAGCTCCAGGTGCGGCCGCCCCAGAACCAGTGCTTGTTGCAGACGTAGGTGCGGTGCGGATCGACGCCGGCCTCCAGCGCCGCCAGCGCCACCATGGTCTTGAAGGTCGAGCCCGGCGGATAGGTGGCCGTCAGCGCCTTGTTGAACAGCGGCTTGCGCTCATACTCCGAGAGCGCCTTGTACTCAGGCCCCGTGAGGCCCTTGACGAAGCGGTTGGCGTCGAAGCTCGGCGCCGAGGCGAGGCAGAGAACGTCGCCGGTGCGGCAGTCGAGCATCACCGCCGCGCCGCTGTCCTCGCCGAACACTTCCAGGGCGCGGTTCTGGATGTCGGCGTCGAGCGTCAGGCGGATGGGCGCGCCGGGCGTCGCCGGGATGTCGCCGCCCGGATCCTCGCGCACCACCCGACCCTTGACGTCGACCTCGACCTTCTTGGCCCCCGGCTTGCCGCGCAGGTCGAGATCGTAGGCCTTCTCCACGCCCTGCCGACCCATGCGGAAGCCGGGGTTGAGCAGGATCGGGTCGGCGTTGGGCCCGGTCTTGGCGATGTCGGACTCGTTGACCCGTGCCACGTAGCCGACCACGTGAGCGAACGCTCCGCCGAAGGGATAGACGCGCACCTCGCCCATGTCGGCGGTGACGCCCGGCAACTCCGGCGCGCGGACGTTGACGCGCGAGAACTCTTCCCAGGTCATGTCCTCGACCACGGCAACGGGCGCACGCCGCGGGGCGTTGGCGATGTCGACGGCAAGGCGGGCCCGGCGCGCTTCATCCATGGGCACCAGCTGGGCAAGGTCGGCAAGGATCTTCTCGACATCGACGTTTTCGTCGGTGGCCACGAGCAGCCGAAAGGCGGGCCGGTTGGAGGCCAGGACGACGCCGTTGCGGTCGAGGATCAGGCCGCGCGGCGGCGGCGTCAGGCGGAATTCGAACTCGTTGTGCTCGGAGAGCATCTTGAAGCGGCCAGCTTCGAGGATCTGCAGGTCAACCAATCGGGCGCCCAGCGCTAACAGTCCCGCCCCCGTCACCCCGCCGAGCAGGAAAGCGCGGCGATGGAACATCGCTTGTCGCTCGTTGACTTCGTCGAATTGGAAATTCGGCTCGAACATCTAGAAACCGGGGGCCGTTGCTTCATAGCGCTCGATGAGCCGCCAGGCGAAGGGAAACAGGGCGACGCTCACAGCCAGCTGTAGGGCCACGCCGACGAGGCTCGGCGCGATGCCGGCCCGGAACGCCGTGAGCGCAAAGCCGACCAGCATGGCGCCCGCGCAGCTCACCCCGTAAGCGCCCCACAGGGCCCAGACCTCCTGCCCCGCCAGCATCCGGCGTGAGAAAAAGGTCAAAGCGTAGACGACGAGCAGGCACATCGCCCAGAACCCCGTCGGCGTATGCCAGAGGAAGTCGAGCGCCACGCCGAGGATGACCAGGGCCAGGGGCGCGCTCATCGAAGGACGGCCGAGCGCCCAGGCGAAGGCCGGAACGAAGGCGAACACCGGCTCAGGCAACCGCAGGCCCGCCACCTGCAGCGGCGTCGCCAGCAGCAGCGAGGCGCCGAAGGCGGCGGCGGCGGGCCCCAGGATCCACGCCGCCGGCGATACCGGCCGGGTGCGCCCGACGCTCACGGAGCCGCGTTCGCGGCGCTGGGCTTGGCGCCCAGCTGAGGCGCCGGAGGGGCGTCCGGAACGTCGGTCGCCGTGCTCGGCAGCTGGCTGGACGGCAGGGACCCGGTCACCTGGGAGAAATCCTTGAAGAGCAGGATGCGCACGAAATCGATCGGCTCGGCATCGGCGTCGAGGGTCACACGCCAGGCGCCATCGAAGCCCTTGACCGCCGTTCCCACAGGCAGGCCGCGCGGCGCCACGCCCCCGTCGCCGGAGGTCAGTATGCGGTCGCCTTCCTCAAGCGTGTCATGGGTCCGCAGATAGGCGAGCCCGGGATTGGGACCGCCGTCGCCCGTCAGGATCGCCCGACCGTTGGTGCGCGCGATCATCACCGGCAGGCGGCTCTCCACGTCGGTGAGCAGCATGACGCGGCTGACCTGGTCGCCGACACCGACGACCCGACCGACCAGCCCATGGTCGCTCAGCACCGGATTGCCCTCGACGACGCCCTGGGCCGCGCCCGCGTCGGCCAGGCGACTGTTGGAGAACGGGCCGCGGGCGTCGAGCACGGTGTGGGCCGACACCATTGGAAGCGGCGGTTCGGTTTTCAGCCCCAGAAGCGACCGCAGCCGGATATTCTCTCGTCGGAGCGCCAAGGTCTCGTCGCGCCAGGTCAGGGCCGCGTCGAGGTCGGCGCGCAGCTGACGATTCTGGGAGCCGGCCATGAAATAGGCCCCGACGGCGCCCAATATCCCGCCGCTCGCCCGCACCGGGGCCGCGACGACGCCGCTGACCGGCCCCACGACGCCGTCCGAGGCCGTGCGCAATCCGTCCAAAGGACCGGACTTGGACCCGCCGACCACAAGTAGAACGCCGACGCCGATGAACGCGAGGATCAGCGCGCCAGCCGCGACCCAGGCCAGGGGGGGCTTGATCTCACCGAGCGGGCCGTCGCGCAGAGACATCACACAACAACTCTAGGCGCTAAACGCCGGCGTCTCGCCGGCAAAGGCCGCCGGGACGCTCCGATCAGAACAGGCTGGATTCGAGCAGTCCCTTCATCCACTGGGGATGCTCCAGCACCTTGCCGACGCCGAGCGCCACACAGGTCAAAGGATCGTCGGCCACGGTCACCGGCAGGCCGGTGGCGTCGGCGATCTCGAGATCGAGTCCGCGCAGCAAGGCCCCGCCGCCGGTGAGCATGATGCCCTTGTCGGCGATGTCGGCCGCCAGCTCCGGCGGGGTCGCCTCCAGCGCCACCTTGACCGCCTCGATGATCTGGGCGGCGGGCTCGGCCACGGCGTCGGCGGCCTGTTTTTCGCTCACCCGCACTTCCCGCGGCACGCCCTGCATCAGGTCGCGGCCCTTGACGTCGATGGACAGGCCATAGCCGTCTTCCGGCGGCCGGGCGGTGCCGATTTCCTTCTTGATCCGCTCGGCGGTGGTCTCCCCGACCAGCAGATTATGGTGCCGGCGCATGTAGCTGATGATCGCCTCGTCCATCTTGTCGCCACCGACGCGCACGCTGCGCGAATAGACGATGCCGGAGAGCGAGAGCACAGCCACCTCGGTGGTGCCGCCGCCGATGTCGACCACCATCGAACCGGTCGGCTCATGGATCGGCAGGCCGGCGCCGATGGCCGCGGCCATGGGCTCGTACATCAGACCGACCCGGCGGGCTGAGGCGTTGAGGCAGGAATCGTTGATCGCCCGACGCTCCACGGCCGTCGCGCCCGAGGGCACGCAGACGATCACCTTGGGGTTCACGAAACCCTTGCGGTTGTGAACCTTGCGGATGAAGTACTTGATCATCTCTTCGGCGACTTCGAAGTCGGCGATGACGCCGTCGCGCATGGGCCGGATGGCTTCCATGTGGCCGGGCGTGCGACCGAGCATCATCTTGGCCTCGGCGCCGACGGCGTAGACCGTCTTGCGGCCGCCGGCAGTGCGCAGGGCGACCACCGAGGGCTCATTGAGGACGATGCCGCGCCCCTTCATGTAGACGAGGGTATTCGCAGTGCCGAGATCGATGGCGATGTCGCTGGAGATGGCGCCGAAAAAGGTTGAAAACATTCAGGACCGGGGTCGCAAGCTCTTGAGGTTGGGCAGGGCCGGGCGCGCGCGGACGCTCGGGGCCGAGCCGATGGGGATGGAGCGCGTCCTGTGCCCCGGTGGGGCGCCGAATTCAAGGCAATTGTGGCGCGAGGTCACGGAGCGCGGGTCTTCATCCCAACGCGGTCATGGCGACGCCCACAGCGACCAGCGCGCCGGCGATCCATTGCCAGGGGCTCAGACGTTCGCGGAACAGCCGCCGGCCGGCGAACGCGGCGATCGGCGCCTCGACGACGCCCAGCGCCCGCACGGGCGCGGCCGGGCTGAGCGCCAGGGCGGTCAGCCAGCAGCTGGAGGCCAGCGCGCCGCAGAGACCGGCGGCGAGCGACTGACGCCAGGCGGCGAAGACGGCCCTCAGCGCCGGCCGGTCCCAGACGGCCAGCAACAGGGTCAGAACCGCGGCCTGCATGGCCTGGGTGACGCTGACCGTGGAAACGGCGGCGAAGAGCGGATGAACCGGGTCGAACTGTAGGGCCGCCTGGCGGTAGGCGTTCAGCGACCAGCCAAAGGCGAGACCCGACAGCAAACCGAAGACGGCCCCCGACGCGGGCTGCGGGCCGCCGCTCTCGCGCGGCCAGGAAAGCGCCGTCAGTGCGCCGCTGGCGAGGGCGACGCCGATCCAGGCGAGGGCGCTCAGCCGGTCGTGAAAGACGAAAAGGCCCAGGATCGCGGCCAGCGGCAGGGAGCTCTGCTGCATGGACGTGCCCACGGCGAAGCCGGCGCGGCGCATGGCCACGAGCAGGCTGGCCGTGGCCAGCACCTGGGTGACCGCGCCTGAGACCGCCGCGCGCCAGAACAGGCCGGTGAAGTGCGCCGACGCGCCAGGGGTGAGGAGCTTCGCCAGCAGCGCGAAGGCCATTGCGAATGGCAGCCCAAACAGGAACCGCACCAGGGTGGCTGCCCAGGGTCCGGATTTGGGCAGCAAACCGCGTTGCAGGGCGTTGCGCGCCACCTGCAGCGAAGCTGCGCCGACGGTGATCGGTATCCAGAGCATGGCAATTCAAACCCGCTCATCCCGTGCAAGCGGCGCCGCCGCGCGACACGGGACCCCGGTCCGCGTCAACGAACGCAAAAAGCCTGGGTCCCGGCCTTCGCCGGGATGAGCGGAAAAATGTTCCTCAGAACCCCCGCGCCATGACCGGCTCGGGCGCCGTCTTCTCTTTGCGCGCGAAGAGGTTGTTGAGCGCGTTGACGTAGGCCGTGGCGCTGGCGGTCAGGGTGTCGGTGTCGGCGGCCGCGCCGGTGGCTATGCGGCCGTCCTCCTCGAGCCGGACCGAGACCTGGGCCTGGGCGTCGGTGCCTTCGGTCACCGCATGCACCTGGAAGAGGCGCAGCTCCGCGGCGTGCGGCACCATCGCCCGGATGGCGTTGAACACCGCATCGACCGGTCCGTCGCCGGTGCAGGTCGCGGCCGCCTCCGCGCCGTCGATGACCAGGGTCAGCGCCGCCTCCTGCGGCCCTTCCGTGCCGGCGACGACGCGCAGGCTCTTGACCTGGATACGGTCGGCCCCACGCGACAGCGCGTCGTCCACCAGGGCGACGATATCATCGTCGAAGACATGCTTCTTCTTGTCGGCCAGGTCTTTGAAGCGGCCGAAAGCCTCGTTCAGGGCGTTCTGGCCGAGGTCGTAGCCGAGCGCCTTGAGCTTCTCGCGGAAGGCGTGGCGACCGGAATGTTTGCCCATGACCAGATTGGAGCCGCCCTGCCCCACGTCTTCGGGCCGCATGATCTCGTAGGTCGAGGCGTTTTTGAGCATGCCGTCCTGGTGGATGCCACTCTCGTGCGCGAAGGCGTTCTTGCCGACGATGGCTTTGTTGAACTGGACCGGGAAGCCGGTGACCGCAGAGACGTAGCGGCTGGCGCGGGTGATGTGCTCGGTCTTGAGACGCGTGGCGTAGGGCAGAGCATCGCCGCGGACCTTCAGTGCCATGACGATCTCTTCCAGCGCCGCGTTGCCGGCCCGCTCGCCGATGCCGTTGATCGCCACTTCCACCTGCCGCGCCCCGGCCTGGACGCCGGCTAGGCTGTTGGCGACGGCGAGGCCGAGGTCGTTGTGGCAATGAGTGGAGAAGACGACGCGCTCCGCACCTGGCACATTCTCGATCAGATCGCGAAAGATCTCGGCGTACTCGCTGGGATAGGTGTAGCCGACAGTGTCGGGGATGTTGATCGTCGTCGCACCGGCGCGGATCGCCGCCTCGACGCAGCGGCGCAGCACGTCGCGCTCTGTGCGGGTGGCGTCCTGGGCCGACCATTCCACATCGTCACAGAGGTTGCGGGCGTGGGTGACCGAACCGGTCACCAGGTCGATGATCTCCTCCGGGCTGGCGCGCAGGATGTGGTCGCGGTGCTGCGGGCTAGTGGAGAGGAAGGTGTGGATGCGTCCGCGCTTGGCGGGCCGGATGGCCTCGGCGCAGCGGTCGATGTCGATGGCCGCCGCGCGCGCCAAGCCGCAGACCGTGCTCTCGCTGACGATCCCGGCGATGCGCTGTACGGCCTCGAAATCGCCATTCGAGGCGATCGGGAAGCCGGCTTCGATGACGTCGACGCGCATCTCCTCCAGCATCTTGGCCAGTTCAAGCTTCTCCTCGATGGACATCGAGGCGCCCGGCGACTGCTCGCCGTCGCGCATGGTGGTGTCGAAAACAATGACGTGCGCCGCCTCGGCGGCTGCTTCGGATACGGACATGGGAAAATCTCTTCGCGGATGGGGCCGGTGGGTGAAGGGATCCCCTGAACGCCCGGCCCGCGAAGCTTTGCGCGAGCCTCAGGCCGCCCAGGGGCGACTAAGCCCGAGGAGAAGAAGCAGTTGGGCGGGTGCAACGCGCAGCATGGGCGAGCGCCTACAGCATGTGGCCTTGTGGCGCAACAGCCTTGCCGAAAAATGGGTCCATCGGCCTTGCGCGGGGCAAATTATTGCGCCTCAGCGTTTGAGCCACCGCCGCGCGACCCATCCGGCCGCGCCCCACGCCGCCAGCGCGATCGCCAACCAGACGAAGCTCAGAAGGCCGCCGGCGGCGATCGAGTGGCCGGCGAAGGCGATGACCGCGATCTTGGGCAGAATGCCGATGCCCGTGCCGAGCGCGAAGGCGCTCCATGACATCGGCGCGACGCCGCCGGCGACATTGACCAGCACGAACGGCGCGAACGGCACGAGGCGCACCACAAGGCTGGCCATGAAGCCGTTGCGCCCGACCAGCTCCGCGAAGCGCTGGGCGGCCGGCCAGCCGGCGATCAGCCGCGCGCCGAAGCTGCGGCCGAGGCCGAAACCGACCAGGGCCGAAACCATCGTCCCGGCCCAGCTGTAGGTGAAGCCGGCCCAGGGCCCGAACGCCAGCACTGCGGCGGCGATCAAGACCACCTGCGGCACGCCCAGGAAGGCCAGGGCGGCGAAAGCCGCGACGGTCATGGGCAGGGCCCAAGGTCCGTGCGCCAGGGCCAGCCAGCGCTGCGCCGCGGCCGGGCCGGCGACGCCCATCAGCGGCAGCCCGAACAGAAACAGCAGCCCCAGACCGCCGAACAGGACGAAGGCCAGGACGGCGCGGCCAATGATCCGCGCGTGATCGCGAGGCGAGGTGCTCAGCGGGACAGGAAGAGCCGGGCGTGATCGCTCACGCGGTAGCCCACGAGTTGGTCCGGCCCGACGAGATGGAAGCTCCCGATCGGATTGCCCATCAGATCGGTCAGCTGCAGCTCGCGTCCGGCGATACGCCAGCGGCTGGCGGTGAAGAAGCCGTCCGGGCAGCCGACGCTGGTCCACGCCCCGCGCAGACCGAAGCCGGCCGACTTGTCATAGAGCTTGACTGTACAGCTGGCGCCGCTGTCCATCTGGCCCAGTGTCCATTGCCCGGCCAGTTGACCGGGCGTCGGCGGCGGCGGTCCCCAACCCGGCTGGAATGGCCCCCATCCGGATGGCGGTGGCCCGTCGTCGTTAGGCCCGAACCCGAAGCTGAAACTCGACGAAGAACTGCTCGAATGCGACTCGCAGTGGCTGACGCCGGGGCCGCAAGGATTGGTCGGAGTCTCCGGCGGCGTCGGATCCGAGGGCGGCGTGAAGGTCGGCGGGGTGAAGCTCGGCGGGGCCGGCATCGAGGGAGCCTGCATGTCGGGGGGCGGCGCCATCCCTGGCGGCGGACTGAAGTCCTGGGCCCAGGCCGGCGCTGCGAGACACATAACGCCCGCGAGGAAGGCGGATAGTCTGCGCGCCTGCTTGTACATGGCGACGCTCCTCCAAGAAGCCGCGCTCGACGTAACCCCTCGCGAAGGCGGAGGTCAATGCGATGCGGGGCGCTGTTCCCCCCGGGACACCCTATACAGGGCCCCTGCCCTCGCTCAGTGTCGAGCCAATGTCCGCCCACGCACGCCTGACGCCATCATGAATCTCGCCCTGACTCCGGCGGAGAAAGCCTTCCAGCTCGATATCCGGGCCTTTCTCTCGGAGGGGCTGACGCCGGAGCTGCGCGAGGCTGCGCGCCGGGCGACGAGCGTCTTCATCGATCCCAAGTACAGCCTGCCCTGGCAGAGATTGCTGCACGCGCGCGGGTGGGCCGCCCCGAGCTGGCCGCAGGAATACGGCGGCGCCGGCTGGAACGAGATGCAAAGACACATCTTCGCTGTCGAATGCGCCCGGGCCGGCGCCCCATCGCTGGCGCCCATGGGCCTTCGGATGGTCGGCCCGTGCATCGTCGTCTTCGGCTCACCGGAGCAGAAGGCGCACTATCTCCCGCGCATCCTCTCCGGCGAGGACTACTGGTGCCAAGGTTACTCCGAGCCCGGGGCCGGTTCCGATCTCGCCGCGCTCCAGCTTCGGGCCGTGAGCGACGGCGACGACTACGTCCTCGACGGCAGCAAGATCTGGACGACCCACGCCCACTTCGCCAACCGCATGTTCTGCCTCGTGCGCACCGAGTTCGACGGCAAGCCGCAGGCGGGCATCACCTTCCTGTTGCTCGATATGGATACGCCGGGCCTGAGCGTGCGGCCGATCCTGACCCTGGCCGGCGAGCACGAGGTCAACCAGGTGTTCTTCGACGGCGTGCGCGTCCCGAAACAGAATCGGCTGGGCCAGGAGAACGAGGGCTGGACGGTCGCCAAGACCTTGCTCGAATTCGAGCGCGGCGGCGCCTTTTCGGCCGGCCTGAGGGTCGCGCTGAGCCGGCTGCGAGCGATGGCGGCGCGGGAGCCGGCCGGTTCCGACCGGGCGCTCATCGACGACGCCGACTTCCGGGCCAAGGTGGCGGACGCCGAGGTGGCCCTCGAAGCGATCGAGATCACCGAGCATCGCGTGATGAGCGCGCTGTCGGCCGGCGCCAATCCAGGGCCGGCCTCCTCGATGCTCAAGGCGGTGGGCACGGAAGCCATGCAGCGCATCGACGAGCTGTGGGTCGAGGCGGCAGGCCACTACGGGGCGGTCGACCAGCCCGTCGCGCGGGCGCCCCAGTCCCTGACGGAGTCGATCGGACCAGAGCACAGCCTGGTGGCGATGGCGCGATACCTGAACGACCGCGCGGGCTCCATCTACGGCGGCTCCAACGAAATCCAGCGAAACATCATGGCGAGGCTCCTGCTCGGCCTTTGAGCCGCCCCGACCCAGGTTGACCCGCCACGCCCCCTCAGCCAGCTTCACGCCGGAGGAGCGCCAGGATGCCCATGAATTTCGGAGACATGATGGACGCCGTAGCCGCCGCTGTGGCTCCGGAGACGACGGCGTTCATTCACGGCGAACGATCGATCAGCTGGGCCGAGGCCGACAAGGCGACCAATAATCTTGCCCGCATCCTGATCGCTCGCGGCCATCAGCCGGGCGAGCGGATCGCGATCTATATGCGCAACCGGCCGGAATATTTGCTGGCCCTGACGGCCGGATGGAAGGCCCGCCTCACGCACGTGAACGTCAACTATCGCTACACGGGCCCCGAGGTCGCCTACATCCTCGACAACTCCGACAGCCGGACCGTGGTCTACGCCGCCGAGTTCCGCGACCTCGTCAAGGAGATCCAGCCTACCCTTCCCGAGGTTCAGACTTGGATCGAAGTCTCCGAGGACGGCGAAGCCCTCCCCTTTGCGCTGCGGTTCGACGACCTGGCGGCCGAGGGCGATGGGCGGCCGCTGGAGGTGGAGCGCTCGGGCGACGACGCGTTCTTTATCTACACCGGCGGCACGACGGGCATGCCCAAGGGCGTCGTGTGGACGCACGGCGACCTGCGGGAAATCCTGGTCCGCAACGCGCGGCTGCTCGGGCCGGTGCCTGACACCCTGGAGGACCTTGCCGCCCTTACCCGCGCCACGGGTCCGGGCATGCGCGTGCTGCCGGCCTCGCCGCTCATGCATGGAACCGGGCTGCTGCCATCCATGGTGGCGATGCTCGGCGGCGGATCGGTCGTCACCCTGACCTCGCCGAGCTTCGACGCCGAAGAGCTGCTGCAGGCCGTCGAGCGCCACCGGCCGCAGACCATCGCCATGGTCGGCGACGCCTTCGGCAAACCGATCCTCAACGCTTTGGAGGCTGGCCCACGCCGCTACGACCTGTCGAGCATCGTCGGCATCCTGTCTTCGGGCGTGATGTGGAGCCGCGAGGTGAAGCGTGGCCTGCTCGAGCACATGCCGGCCGCCGTACTCAACGATGGCTTCTCATCGTCGGAGGCCATCGGCCTGGGCGCCTCGGTGATGACCAAGGACGCGGAGGTGCCCACCGCCAAGTTCATTCTCGGCGAACGCTGCCGCGTTTTCGACGCCGACGGCGCGCCGGTCGAGCCCGGTTCGGGCGTGCCCGGCATGATCGCCGTCGGGCCGCCCAATCCGATCGGCTACCACAAGGACCCGGAGAAGACGGCGCGCACTTTCCGCATCGTCGACGGCGTGCGGTTCTCGTTCCCCGGCGACTGGTGCCTGGTCGAGGCGGATGGCAGCCTGACGCTGCTGGGGCGTGGCTCGGCCTGCATCAACACCGCCGGCGAAAAGGTCTTTCCCGAGGAGGTCGAGGAAGCGCTGAAGACCCACCCATCGGTCGAAGACGCCCTCGCGGTCGGTCTGCCAGACGACAAGTGGGGTCAATCGGTGACCGGCGTCGTGCGCCTCGTTGCCGGCGCGCGCCTCGACGAGAAGGCCTTGCGCGACCACGTCCGCAACCAGCTGGCCGGCTACAAGACCCCCAAACGCGTCGTCGCCACCGAAGCGGCCATTCGGGCCAGCAACGGCAAGGCGGACTACGCCAAGGCCAAGGCGATCGCCGAAACCGCTGTGGCGTCGGAAGCGCTTTAGTTCCGGAGCTCGGCCTAGCGCGTCTGGCCGCCATCGACGGGAAGCACTGCGCCGGTCAGGAAGCTCGCCTGCGGACTCAGCAGGAATGCGGCCACGGCGCCGATCTCCTCGGGCCGTCCATAGCGATTCATTGGCACTTCGCGCTTGATCCACCGGGCCCAGGCCTCGGCGCGCGGACCCGTCGACTGGGTCTCCCAATTGCCACCCGGGAAGATGATATTGCCCGGTGCGATGGCATTGACCCTCACGTTGGCGGACCCCGCAATCTTGGCGAGGTCCTTGGTTAGGTGATTCACCGCGGCCTTGGCCGTTCCGTAGGTCAGGGATGTCCCCAAGGCCGCGAGACCGGCGATCGAGCTGATGAAGACCAGCGAACCCTCCTGACGCGCGGTCATGCGCCGCAGCGCCGCCCGGCCAAGCCGAAACGCCGAGGTCAGGTTCTGTGCGAACGCGGCGTCCCAGTTCTCATCCTCGATTTCGATGCCAAGCGGCGACGGGTAGAGTCCGACGTTGGCCACCGCGCCCCAGACTGGACCCAGCGCGTCTTCCGCCCCATCGAAGGCCGCCTCGATGGTCGTCGTCTCTCGCATATCTCCGGCCATCGCCCAGACGCGATCGACGCCGAACCGATCGGCAAGTTCGCGCCGTTTGGCCTCGAGCGCCTCGGCGCCGCGCGCGGCCAGCGCCACCTTCGCGCCTTCCTCCAGACAGGCCTCGACGATTCCGAGCCCGATCCCGCGGCTGGCCCCCGCGACCAGCACTGTTTTGTCCTTGAGCGCGAGGTCCATGCTGGCTCCGGTGAAGGGCGTCGGCGGGGCGGCTACCGCAGGTCACTCTAGCGCCAACTCGCCGGCCCCCGGAAGGCGAAGAAACGATTGTGCAGGCGAGACGACCGCCCTCCCGTTGCACCTTCGCCCCATCGGACCTAGAGAGCGGCGCCCCGCACCCTCTCAAGAAGAGTCGCGATCGATGTTCGTCGAGTCCGCCACCCTGCGCCGCGTCAAACCGTCGGCCACCAACGCCGCCGCCGCCAAGGCCCGGCTCTTACGCGCCGCCGGCCGCGACATCATCTCGCTGGACGCCGGCGAGCCGGATTTCGATACCCCCGACAACGTCAAGGAAGCGGCGATCCGCGCCATCCGCGAAGGCAAGACCAAATACACCGACGTCGACGGCATCCCTGAGCTGAAGGCGGCGATCTGCGCCAAATTTCAGCGCGAGAATCACCTCGCCTACACGCCGGCCCAGATCAACGTCTCGCCGGGCGGCAAAGCGGTGATCTTCAACGCCATGCTGGCCAGCGTCGAGCCGGGTGACGAGGTGATCATCCCGAGGCCCTACTGGGTCAGCTATCCCGACATGGCCCTGCTCGCCGGCGGGACGCCGGTGTTCGTCGCCACCACCGCCGCGGATGGTTTCAAGGTCCGGCCGGCGGACCTCGAAGCCGCAATCACGCCGCGCAGCAAATGGCTGATCCTCAATTCGCCGTCCAACCCTTCCGGCGCCGCCTATACGGAAGCCGAGCTGAAGGCCCTGGCCGAGGTGCTGCTGCGCCATCCGCAGGTCTGGGTGCTGACCGACGACATGTACGAGCACCTGGTGTTCGGTGATTTCACCTTCCGCACCATCGCCGAGGTCGAGCCGGCGCTCTACGAGCGCACGTTGACCATGAACGGCGTCTCGAAGGCCTACGCCATGACCGGCTGGCGGATCGGCTACGCGGGCGGCCCGGCGCCCCTGATCGCGGCCATGCGCAAGGTGATGAGCCAGTCGACCTCCAACCCCAGCTCGATCTCGCAGTGGGCGGCGGTGGAAGCGCTGAACGGGCCGCAGGACTTCATCAAGCCGAACGCCAAGCTGTTCGAGGGTCGCCGCGATCTGGTGGTCTCGATGCTGAACCAGGCCCGGGGGCTCGCCTGCCCGACGCCAGAGGGGGCGTTCTACGTCTACCCCTCCTGCGCCGGCGCCATCGGCCGCAAGGCGCCGTCAGGCAAGGTCATCGAAAGCGACCGCGACTTCGCCGACGAACTGCTGGAGACCGAAGGCGTCTCGGTGGTGTTCGGCGAGGCGTTCGGCCTCTCGCCGCACTTCCGGATCAGCTACGCCACCTCCAACGCCCTGCTGGAAGACGCCGGCGCCCGCATCCAGAGGTTCTGCGGGTCGCTGACCTGACGGCGACTGCCGGAGCTTCGCCCGGCGTGCTAGCCTCTCCGCGCAAGGGGAGGCAAAGATGCGTTTGTTTGGCAATCGCAACGTGGCGGGAGTGGCGCTGGTCGTCGCGCTCCTCGTCGGAGGCGCCGCCCACGCTCAGGATCTCGCTTCCGCCCACCATTTCGTCGCGGCGATCTACGCCCACTATCCGACGTCAGACAAACGACCGTCCTTCGACCCGACCGGCGACAACCTGGCGCACGCCCTGTTCGACGCCTCTCTGGTGCGGCTGATCCGCGAGGACGAGCGCCTGGCCCATGGCGAAGTTGGCGTGCTCGACAGCGACCCCTTCTGCGACTGCCAGGACGACGGGGGCATGAAGTTTACGGTTGGCGAAGCCAAGGCCGCCGGTCCCAGCGCGGCGAAGGTCGACGTCATGGCCAGCGGTTCCGACCTAAAAACCCCGGAGCGGCTCACGGTCGATCTCATTTGGACCCCGGCGGGGTGGCGAGTGCACGACATCCACACCCCCAACACTCCCAGCCTGCGTGGCTTGCTGGTGACGGGTATCGCGGACGAAAAGAAGCTGAAGTGAGGCCGTCCGGCCAGGTCAAGCGCTCGGTCAGTCTTTCCGGCCACGCCACTTCCCTGGCGCTGGAGCCTGAGTTCTGGACCGTGCTGGCGGCCCTGGCGGAAGCCGAAAGGACAAACCTCACCGGCCTGATCCAGGCCATCGATGCGCGGCGCGGCCGCCGGCCGCTCGCTTCGGCTTGCCGGGTGGCGGCCCTGGAATACGTCCAATCCCGCTGAGTGGGCGTGCTAAGCTCGCCGCCGAATCCGACAACTTGAAGTCATCCGTGTCCGAACCCCCTCGCATCTCCGATTTGGCCCGTGTCCGGGCGCCCGCCGTCGAGGCCGACTACCTCGCTGGCCTCAACCCGGAGCAGCGGGCGGCGGTCGAGGCGACCGAAGGCCCGGTGCTGGTCCTGGCCGGGGCCGGAACGGGCAAGACACGCGTGCTCACCACGCGCCTCGCCCACATCCTGGCGACTGGCAAGGCGCGGCCCTGGCAGCTGCTCGCCGTCACTTTCACCAACAAGGCGGCGCGGGAGATGCGCAGCCGCATCGGTCAGATCATCGGCGGCGCGGCCGAGGACCTCCGCTGGCTGGGCACCTTCCACTCCGTCGCCGCCCAGATCCTGCGCCGCCACGCCGAGCTCGTCGGCTTGCGTTCGAACTACACAATCATCGATCCGGACGATCAGGAGCGGCTGATCCGGCAGTTGCTCGAGGCCGAGAACATCGACGCCAAGCGCTGGACCCCGCGCCACCTCGCGGGCCTGATCGACCAGTGGAAAAACCGCGGCTGGGGGCCGGAGAAGCTGCCCGCCGCCGAGGGCGCACACTTCGCCGCCGGCAAGGGCCAGGCCCTCTATCGCCTCTATCAGGACCGCCTGCGCGTCCTGAACGCCTGCGACTTCGGCGACCTGCTGCTGCACAACCTGACGATCTTCACCGGCCATCCGGAGGTTCTGGCCGACTACCACGATCGCTTCCGCTACCTGCTGGTCGACGAGTATCAGGACACCAACACCGGCCAGTACCTGTGGCTGCGCCTGCTGGCGCAGAAGAGCCGCAACCTCTGCTGCGTCGGCGACGACGACCAGTCGATCTACGGCTGGCGCGGCGCGGAAGTGGACAACATCCTGCGCTTCGAGCGCGATTTCCCGGGCGCCGAGGTGATCCGGCTGGAGCGCAATTATCGCTCCACCGAGCACATCCTGGCGGCGGCCTCGGGCCTGATCGCCGGCAACAAGGGTCGGCTCGGCAAGACCCTGTGGACCGAGGCGGCCGGCGGCCACAAGGTCAGGGTTCGCGGGGTCTGGGACGGCGAGGCCGAGGCCCGGCTGATCGCCGAGGACATCGAGCGCTGGAAGCGCGGCCGCCGTTACGCCGAGATCGCCGTCCTGGTGCGCGCCTCGTTCCAGATGCGCGCCTTCGAGGAGCGCTTCGTACTGCTGCAGATCCCCTACCAGGTGGTCGGGGGCCCGCGGTTCTTCGAGCGGGCCGAGATCCGCGACGCCCACGCCTATCTGCGCTTGGTGCAGTCGGCCGACGACGATCTGGCCTTCGAGCGCATCGTCAACACGCCGCGCCGCGGGATCGGCGACACGACCGTGCGAAAGCTGCTGCAGATCGGCCGCGAGCGGGGGATCTCCGCCACCGCCGCCGCCACGGATCTGGCGCGGACCGATGAGGTCACCGGGCGGGCGCGCACCGCGCTGGCCGGCTTCCTGCGTGACGTGGAGCGCTGGCGCGGCCAGAAGGAGGCTGTGGCCCACCCGCGCCTGGCCGAAACCATCCTCGAGGAGAGCGGCTACATCGACACGCTGCGCCTGGAGAAGACGCCGACCAGTCAGACGCGCCTGGAGAACCTCAAGGAACTGGTCCAGTCCATGAACGCCTTCGACTCCCTGGAGGCCTACCTCGAACACGTGGCCCTGGTCACCGACCTCGACCGCGAGGGGAGCGGCGACTCGGTGCAGATCATGACCCTGCACTCGGCCAAGGGTCTGGAGTTCCCGCTGGTCTTCCTGCCCGGCTGGGAGGAAGGCGTGTTCCCCAGCCAGCGCAGCCTCGACGAGAACGGCGAGAAGGGCCTGGAGGAAGAGCGGCGCCTGGCCTACGTTGGCATCACGCGGGCTCGCGAGGAGGCGCGCATCTCCTTCGTCGCCAACCGCCAGGTCTACGGCCGCTGGACCAGCCAGCTGCCCAGCCGGTTCGTGGACGAACTGCCGCTCAACAGCGTCGAGGCGAGTTCTGAAACTGGCTACTATGGCGGCGGCGTGCGCGACAGCGCCTCACGCTGGGATGAGACGGGCTATGGGTCCGGCTACGACAGCCCCGGCTGGCGCCGCGCCCAGGCCCGTGGCTACGCCGGCGGCCCGCCCGGCCGCACCCAGGTGATCGAGGGCGACGGGCGGCTGGTCGCTGTCTCCGACCCGGCCGGCGAAAGCGCCTACCAGGCTGGCGACAAGGTGTTCCACCAGAAGTTCGGGACAGGCAGCGTCAAGGCCGTCGAGGGCAACAAGCTGACCGTGGCCTTCGATCACGCCGGCGAAAAGCGGGTAATCGACAGCTTCGTGACGCGGGGGTGACTCGCCGGCGGTTGCTTGTAGAGACTTGGACAATCTTGTCGGCGAGAACCCACCATGACCGAACTGGTCCTGCGCGAACAACGCGGCGCGGCGGCGCATCTGATCCTGAACCGCCCGGATAAGCTGAATTCTCTCAACGTGCCGGTGTTCCAGGCTCTGGACGCCCACGTCCGCGCGATCGCCGACGAGCCTTCAGGGATCGCTGTGGTCGTGCTGCGCGGCGCCGGCCGCTGTTTCTCGGCGGGCCATGATCTCAATGACATCGCTGCCGGTGAAACGCTCCCGGAGCCCAATTTCCAGGGCAAGGTGATCGAACGTTTGACCCGCCTGCCCCTGCCGGTGATCACCGCCGTGCACGGTCACTGCTACACGGGCGCGCTGGAGCTGGCGCTGGCGGGCGACGTGATCCTGGCGGCAGAGAGCGCCAAGCTCGCCGACACCCACGCCCGCTGGGCGCTGACGCCGGTCTGGGGGCTCAGCCAGCGTCTGCCCCGGCGGATCGGCACGGCGAAGGCCCGCGAAATGATGTTCACCTGCCGCACCTATTCCGGCCGGGAAGCCGAAGCCATGGGCCTGGTCAACGCCTGCTTCGCGGATGACGCCTTCGAGGCCGGGATCGACGCCTGGGTCACCGAGATCGCCGCTAACTCCAATTTCAGCCACGCCGCAAACAAGCGCCTGCTCGACATGACCGACGGACTGCCCCTCCCGGCCGGGCTGGCGCACGAGGTGTTTCGCGGCGAGGGCCGCGGCCCGGACATGCACGACCGCATCGCCGCCTTCGCCGCGCGAAAGAAGGGTTGATGGGGGCCTTCTCCTCCCCCGCTTCAAAGGGGGAGAGAGACGCCCTTAGCCCTCGAGATCCTCGGCCAGGATCGCCATCTCGAACATGAACGAGCCGGCCTCGTCCTCGTCCTCGTAGACCACGCCGATGAACTCGCCGCGGATTTCGACTTCGGCCGAGTCCTTTTGTTTGGGGCGGGCGCGCACATCGATGTGCGGCGTGCCGAAGGTGCGCTTGAGGTGCGCCTGGATTTGGTCGATGTGTTTCTGGTCCACGGGCGGCCTCGGGTTTCAGCTTCGCCGCGAACCTAGCGGCATTCGCAGCCGCCGCAAGCCGTGCTCAGATGACGTAGTCGTAGGCCGCCTCGGCCAAGGTGTGGTCCATGGACTTGGCCGGTTGCTCGCAGGTCGGGCAGTTGACCAGCCGCGCCGGCACACCGGCGGCCGTGCAGTTGGCCGGCACCGGCTTGAGGACCACCGAGCCTGAGGCGATCTTGGCGTGGTCGCCGATAACGATATTGCCCAGCACCTTGGCCCCGGCGCCCAGCAACACGCCGCGGCCAACTTTGGGATGTCGGTCGCCGCGCTCGGCCCCGGTGCCGCCGAGCGTCACGTCCTGGAGCATGGAGACGTCGTCGCCGATCACCGTCGTCTCGCCGATGACGATGCCGGTGCCGTGATCGAAGAAGGCCCCGGCGCCAATCACCGCCGCCGGGTGGATGTCGACCTGGAACAGCTCGGACATCCGGCTCTGCAGATAGAGCGCCATGGCCTCGCGCCCCTCGCACCACAGCCAGTGGCCGACGCGGTAGGTCTGCAGGGCCTGGAAGCCCTTGAAATAGAGGAACGGCTGGACGTAACCCTTGCAGGCCGGGTCGCGTTCGAACACCGCCTGGAGATCGGCCTCGGCTTTGCGCACGATCGAGGGATCGGCCGCATAGGCTTCATCGGCCAGCTCGCGCAGACTCATGGCCCGCAGCTCCTGATCGCTCAGCTTGCGGGCCAGCTGGTACGAGAGCGCGCTGGAAAGGCGCGCGTGGCGCAGGATCACGGCGTTGAGCAGGGAGGCGAGGCTGGGCTCGTCGGCGGCGATATGTTGCGCCTCGTTGCGCAGGGCCGCCCAGACCGGCGGCGGCGCGCCAGCTTCGACCGCTTCCAGACGCTTGGCCATCCCGCTCTCCCACGCGTCGGCCGAAGTTCGGCCCTCGAAACCATATGGCGACGGCGGTTGGGCGGCGCCAGAGCCGCAGGCCCATAGCATAGCGCGGCGTTGCGCGCACGGCCGTCTCGCACTATTTGCGACTCGTTCTCAACAACAGGCGACCGCTTTGACCCTCCTCCCCTCCCCGGCCTTCGGCGACATCCTGCCGGTCCAAGCCTCGCCCGCGACCCTGGCTTTCCTGGCCCAACGGCGCTCGGCCTCGGCCCTGACCCTGGCCGCCCCAGCCCCGAGCACGGACGAGCTGGCGGTCCTGCTGCGCCTGGCCGCCCGCGTTCCCGACCACGGCAAGCTGGCGCCCTGGCGGTTCGTGGTCCTGGAGGGCGAGGCCAAGACCGCCTTCGTCGCGGGCCTGGACGCGATCGCCCAGCGGCGGCCGGACGCCGCCAAGGCGACCGCCAAGCTCGGCAAGATCCGCGTGCCGCCGCTGACCGTAGCCGTGGTCTCGCGCTCCATCGAGGGCGGCGAGATCCCGGTCTGGGAACAGCGCCTCTCGGCGGGCGCGGTCTGCTTGCAGCTGGTGATCGCCGCCGAGGCGATGGGCTATGGCGCCAACTGGATCACCGACTGGTACGCCTACGACGCCGATGCCCTGGCCCTCCTCGGGCTCGGCGACGGCGAGCAGCTGGCCGGCTTCGTGCATCTCGGCACGGCAGCCGAGTCGCCGCTTGAGCGGGCGAGACCAGACATCGCGGCGATCACCTCCCATTGGACCGCCTGATCGCCAAAGCCTGTTTCCGGCGCTAGGCTGGCGCTTTCTGCCGGACCGACACCATGGATGCGCCATTGGTCAGCCTGATCCTGCCGGCGTTCCTGGGCCTGGGGATCGCGGCCGCGACAGGCCTGCGCACCTTCCTGCCGATCACCATGCTGGCCTTTGCGGCTCACTTCGGCCTGTTCGGAACGACGCTCAATTCGCACATGGCCTGGCTCGGCTCGACGCCATTCCTGGTCGGCCTCAGCGTGGCGACCGTCGCCGAGCTGGCCGCCGACAAGATCCCTGGCGTCGACCATGTCCTGAGCGCGCTAGGCACTGTGACTCGGCCGCTGGCGGCCTGGGTCGCGGCCGGGGCCGTGTTCACTCACCTGGATCCGGCCACCGCGGCGCTGGCGGGCCTGATCATCGGCGTCCCGGCCGCCCTCACCATTCACGGGGCCCAGACGGCGACCCGTGTGGTCAGCACCGCGACGACGCTCGGCATGGGCAATCCCGTGATCTCGCTCATCGAGGACGCCGCTTCGGCGATCCTGGCGGCTCTGGCCATCGCCGCCCCGATCCTGGCGGCGGTCCTGGCCGTGGCGCTGGTCTTCGGGCTCTGGCGGTTGCGCCGTCTCTTCCGCCGGAGAAAGGACGCCGCGGCATGAAGGCCGCGGCCCTGGCGTTGGCTCTGCTCGCCGCCGCCCCACCGGCCCTGGCCCAATCAGCCGACGCCGCCAATCAGGGCTTCGTCGTGGTGCGGCCGAGCGGCGGCCTGATGCCGAACACCGCACTCAAGTCGACCATGGACAAGGTGTTCGGGGCCGGGGCGTGGCGCGAGACGGGCGGCTATCGTTCCCAGGCCCGCGAAGACGAGTTGCGCCGCCAAGGCGCCGGCACGGTGCCGATCGGCCAGATCTCGCATCACTCGATGGGCACCCCGGATGCGCCCGGGGCCTACGACATCGTCGTCCCCGGCATGAGCACCGAGACCGCGGCGACCAAGCTGCAGAGCTCCAGCGACGACTTCTCGCGCGTCTTCGCCGAACGCTCGCACGGCGCTCAGGGCAGCCATCTGCATGTCGAACCCAAGGCCGGACGTCTGGCCGGCGCGCGCGCCGAGGCCCCGGACGACAGCAACATCTACTTGCGAGTGAGCGGCGGCCGGCGCAATCCGGCCCTCGGCGGGCCCTAGATTCTAAGTTTCGCGCTTTCTGATCGCAAAACCGGCCCCACTTTTGCGGAGCGCGCTCTAGCGCCCCCGATACGGCGCTACGCCCTGGTCGGGCAGCCACAGCCCCTCCGGCGCCGGGCCGGTCTGCCAGAAGACGTCGATCGGAATGCCGCCTCGCGGAAACCAGTAGCCGCCGATGCGCAGCCATCGCGGCTGGGCCGCTGCGACGAGGCGCTTGCCGATGGCGAGCGTGCAGTCCTCGTGGAACGCGCCGTGGTTGCGGAACGAGGCCAGGAACAGCTTCAGCGACTTGGACTCCACCAGCCAGTCGCCGGGCGCATAGTCGATGACCAGATGGGCGAAGTCCGGCTGGCCGGTCACCGGGCAGAGCGAGGTGAACTCCGGCGCGGCGAAGCGGGCGAGATAGAGCTCGCCGGCTTGAGGATTCGGAACCACCTCCAGCGCCGCTTTGTCTGGGCTGGCGGGGATGGGCGCGGCATGGCCCAGCTGGGTGAGGCGCGTCTCGTTCATGCGGCGGGCTTTATCGCACTTCGGGCGCGGCCGAAATCGGCGGCCATGACGGCAGGGGCGCGAGCGGCTAACGATCCCGCCGCAACAAAAGGGAGCGCGCCATGGCGGGACAGGACTTCGCGGGTTGGACGGTGGTGGTGACCGGCGCCTCGTCGGGACTCGGACGGGCCGTGGCCGTGGAATGCGCCGAGCGCGGCGCGGCGCGGGTGGTGATCAACTACGCCGCCAGCCCCGGCGAGGCGGCCGAGACGGTGCGCCTGGTCGAAGGCCATGGCGCGCAGGGCGTGCTTGCCCAGGGCGACGTCGCCCGCGACGAGGACTGCCGCGCCATCGTTGCGGCGGCGGACGGACGCATCGACGCCCTTTTCAACAACGCCGGGATCACCAAGTTCGCCGCCAACCACGCCGATCTGGACGCCGTCACGGCCGAGGACTTCGCCCGGCTCTACGCGGTCAACGTCACCGGCGCCTTCCAGATGATCCGCGCGGCGCGGGCCGGCCTGGAGGCGGCGCCGCAGCCGGGCGCGGTGGTCAACACCGCCTCGATCGCCGGCGTGACCGGCATCGGCTCCTCCGTGCCCTACGCCGCTTCGAAGGGCGCACTGGTCACCATGACCCTCTCGCTGGCCAGGGCGCTGGCCCCACAGATCCGCGTCAATGCCATCTGTCCGGGGTTCATCGACACGCCGTGGTTCGGCAAGGCCATGCCGGCCGAGACGGTCGAGCGCCTGCGGGCCGGCGTCATCGCCGGCTCGCCGCTCAAGGTCGCCTCGACAGCCGAGGACATCGCCGGCGCCGCCGTCTTCCTGGCGTCACCTTCGGCGCGTCATATCACCGGCGAGGCCCTGATGGTCGACGCCGGCACGCATCTCGGCTTCGCGCCGCTCTCGATGAGGTGAGACCATGACCAGCCCAGCCGAAAAACGCGCCGCCTTCCGCGCCCTGCACCGGGAGGGCTGCTTCGTGATGCCCAACCCGTGGGACGTCGGCTCGGCCATCGCCTTGCAGAGCCTCGGCTTCAAGGCGATCGCCAGCACCAGCGCCGGCATGGCCTGGGCCATGGGCCGGCCGGACGGCGCCGTGACCCGCGAGGCGGTGCTCAGCCACCTGGCCGCTCTGGCCGCCGCGACCCACATCCCGCTCAACGCCGATTTCGAGAACGGCTTCGCCGACGATCCTGAGGGTGTTGCCGCGAGCGTCTCGCTGGCCGTGGACGCCGGCGTCGCCGGCCTTTCGATCGAGGATTTCACCGGCGATCCGGCTGCCCCGCTCTACGACTTCACCCTGGCGGTCGAGCGCATCGCCGCCGCGCGGGAGGCGATCGGCGCCTCCGGGGTGGTGCTCACCGCCCGGGCCGAGGGCTTCCTCCGCGGCCGTCCGGACCTGGACGAGATCCTCCGTCGGCTGACCGCCTTCGCCGACGCGGGGGCCGATTGCCTTTACGCGCCGCTTCTCCCGGGCGAAGCCGAGATCGCGACGGTGGTGCGCGCTGTCGCCCCCTCGCCGGTTAACGTGCTGGCGGACAGCCTGCCGGTTGCGACCCTGGCGGGCCTCGGAGTGCGGCGGATCAGCGTCGGCGGCTCCCTGGCCCGCGTCGCCTGGGGTGGATTTCTCGACGCGGCGCGGGAAATCGCCAACGCCGGGACCTTTGGCGGCTTCTCGCGCGGCGCCAAGGGCGGCGACATCAAGGCGGCGCTTACGGCCGGGGCCTGAGCGGCTAGGCGAGTACCCGGGCGGAGGCCGCGAACCAGGCCTGCGCCGCCGGCCAGTCGATCACCGGCAGCTCGGCGAAATGCTCGCGGAACCAGGCGAAGCGCTGTGGCGCCAGCTCGGCGCGGCGATCGGGCACGGTCACGTCCTCCTCCAGCACGCGGATGACGCCCACGCCATGATCGGTGGCCAGAAGGCGGAAATCCACGCCCTTGGCGCCGATCAGTTCGAAGGCCAGCTTCCAGGGATCGCCCGTCCAGCGGCTGGCGGAGATCTGCGGCGTGTGCTCCTCGATCCAGTCGCGCGGGAACATGTCGTGCAGGACGATCCAGCCGCCCGGCGGGACGACGTCCAGGGCGTTGATCACATCGCGGCGCACCTGGTCGTAGAGGTGCAGGTCGTCGACCAAGACCACGTCGAAGGTCGCGTCGTTGGCGGCGAAGAAGACGTCGCTGGTCATCCGGTGCGTACCGCCCTGGACGGGATCGACCCCCACCTTGCGAGCGGCATGGACCTGATTGAACAACAGATCGTCGGCGCAGCCGATCCCGAGATAGCTGCGGGCCCCCGTGGCCTCGAGCAGGCGCTCGACCACGGCCTGGCGGCTGCCTTCGACCGCGGCCCAATCGTAGTCGAAGAACGCATCGACGGCGTGACTGCGATAGCGGCGAGCCAGCCAGCTTTCGCGCACGATCGAATTCAGATTGCGCTTGGTGTTGGCGTAGGGGACTTGCACGCGGAGAGCTCGGATGGCCGACGGGACGGCGCCTTCGTAGGGGCCTACCCGCTCTCCGCACTAGGTGGCCCACCGCCGCGCGGCAAAATGGCGCGTCAGCTGGCGCCGGGCAGGTCGGTTCGCTTCCACCAGCCGCCGCCCAGAGCCTGAAAGAGCGCCGCCGTGTCGGAGAAGCGTGTGGCGCGGGCCTGAACCAGTGCGATCTCGGCCTGGTCCCAAGCCTGCTCGGTGGCGAGGAGGGTCGGCAGGCTCACCTGGCCAGTTTCGAGCTGGCTCTTGGCGATATCGAGGCTGCGGCGCGCCGCGGCGTCGGACTTATCGGCGGCGGCGTTCGCGCGCGCGTCGGCGTCGATCGCCTGGAGGGAGTCGGCCACGTTCTGCAGGGCGGCAAGCACGGCGGAGCGGTATTGCGCTTTGGCCTGAGCCAGCGCCGCCTCCGCCGCCTTCTGCTTATGCAGCAACTGGCCGCCGTAGAAGATCGGCTGGGTGACCTGGCCGGCCAGGCTCCAGAATCCGTTGCCGCCCGCGAACATCTGCCCGAAGCTCGTCGCCGAGCCGCCGGCCGCCGCGGTGAGCTGGAAGGCCGGAATCCGCGCCGCGATGGCGACGCCCACCTCAGCGCTCGCCGCGTGCAGATTGGCCTCGGCGGCCAGGATGTCCGGCCGCTGCCGGACGAGTTCGGAGGGAAGACTCACCGGCAGGTCGGTCGGCAGGGTCAGGCTCGCCAGATCCAGACGATCGGCCGACGCCTCGCTCGGCGCATGTCCAGTGATGTCGGCCAGCAGGTCGCGCGTCTGACCCCACTGCTTTTCCAGCGGCGGCAGCGCCGCCTCGGCCTGGGCCGTCAGAGCCTCCTGGGCCGCAACATCGCCGCCGGCGGCCTGGCCGAGGTCCTCCTGGCGGCGGGTGATGTCGAGCACCTGCCGAGCCTCGCCGACGATGCGATGCTGGGCGGCGATCTGGTCACGCAGCGAGGCCTCGGCGATGGCGGTGACGACCAGGTTGGAGGTGAGCGACAGGTAGGTCGCTTCCGATTGCCAGCGCTGCTGGTCGGCCTGCGCCTTGGCGGCCTCGACGCCGCGCCGGGCGCCGCCGAACACATCCGGCGCGTAGGAGACGCTCACCTGGGCCGTGTGCAGCGTGTAGTTTTCCTGGCTGCTATTGAGCGGCGGGGAAAGGGCGGCCGAAGCCTGCGCGCGCGTCAGGTTGTAACTGGCGTCCACTTGCGGGAGGAAGGCGCCCCGCGAGGCGAAGTAGTTTTCGTGCGCAGCGCGAAGCGCGGCCCGCGCCGCCTCCAGGTCTGGGTTGGCCCGCAGGGTCTCGGCGATCAGGCGATCGAGCGCGGGCGAGCAAAAAAGGGTCCACCAAGCGCCGGCGATCTCACCGCCGGGCGCGAAGGTCTGGGCGGCGCCCGCCGGGCCCGGCGCAGCGGCCGTCGCGGCGGGAAGCGCCTCCGGCGTATAGCGATCCACCGTCGGCGGCGGCGGCCGGTAGAAGTTCGGCCCCACCGCGCAGCCCGTCAGAACGCCGCCGCCAGCTAGGATTGCCGCAAGACGCCTCATGCCTCCGCCTCGGGCGGAGCAGCGATCTGGCGTGACTGACCGGGCGTGCGACGTCGCGAGAAGATGTCGATCAGGACCGGCAAGACCAGCAGGATGAGCGCCGGGGCCAGGAGGATGCCGCCGACGACCACGAGCGCCAGGGGACGCTGGACCTGCGAGCCGATGCCGGTGGCGACCGCGGCCGGCGCCAGACCGACGCAGGCAGCGTTGCAGGTCATGATCACCGGCCGCATCTGATCCTTGCAGGCCGCGATGATCGCAACGCGTCGGGTGTCACCATGGACGATGTGGTGGTTGTAAGCCCCGACCACGAGGATGCCGTTCATCACCGCGATGCCCAACAGGGCGATAAAGCCAATGACCGCCGAGATGCTAAGCGCGGTGCCGGTGAGATAGAGGCTGAGCACGCCGCCGATCAGCGCCATCGGCATGACGCTGGCGGCCAGCAGGGCGTCACTGAGCACCGTGAAGTTGGCATAGAGCAGGATGCCGATGAGCACGAGGCTGATCGGCACCACCACCGCCAGCCGGCTGAGGGCGTCGTGCAGCTGGCCCAGTTCGCCCACCCACTCGACGCGATAGCCGCCGCTGAGCGGCACCTTTTCGGCCACCTTCTGCTGGGCTTCGGTGACCGCGCCGCCGAGGTCGCGCCCGCGCACGCTGAACTTGATCGGGATGTAGCGCTGCTGGTTCTCGCGGTAGACGAACGACACCCCGGAAACCAGCCTCACGTCGGCGACGTCGGTGAGCGGGACCTGGACCACCCCCGAGCCGCTCGGATTGGGCGCGCCGATGGTGATGGCTTTGATCGAGTCCAGACTCTGGCGGTACTGGGGCGCCAGGCGGATCATGATCGCGAAGTTGCGATCGCTCCCCTCCTCATAGACGTTTCCGGCCGCCTGGCCGCCGACCGCAGCGGCCACGGTGTTGTTGATGTCGCCCGGCTGCAGGCCATAGCGGGCGGCGCGGGCGCGATCGACGTTGACCTCGACGGTGGGCTGTCCGAGCGAGTTGAACACCCCGAGATCGGCGATACCTGGCACCGTCGCCATGACGTCGCGGATCTTCTCGGCCGTGGACTGCAGAGTGCGCAGGTCGCCGCCGAACAACTTGACCGAGTTCTCGCCTTTGACCCCCGAGGCCGCCTCCTCGACGTTGTCTTCGATGTTCTGCGAGAAGTTGAAGTCGACGCCCGGGAAGCGGCGCGTGAGGGCGTCGTTGAGCGCGGCGGTCAGCTTCGGCTTGTCGACGCCGGCCGGCCACGTGTTGAACGGTTTGAGGGGCACGAAGAATTCGGCGTTGAAGAAGCCGGTGCTGTCGGTGCCATCGTCCGGCCGGCCGTGTTGCGAGACGACGGTTACCACCTCCGGGAAGCCGCGCATCACGGCGCGCATCTGGTTGACCATGCCGTTGCTGGCCTCCAACGACGTCGCCTGAGGCATCTCGGCCCGGATCCAGAAGTTGCCTTCCTCCAGGTGCGGCAGGAACTCGGTGCCGAGGCTCCTCCCGGTGATGAGGGCGACGAGGATCAGGATGGCCGCGCCGCCCAGAGTGAGCAGACGGTTGTCGAGCGCGAACTCCAGGGTCGGGCGATAGAGGCGATGGAGCAACGCCACGAACGGGGTGTCTTTTTCCTCGAGATGGCCCGGCAGCAGAACCGCGCTCAGGGCCGGCGAGACGGTGAAGGTGGCAACGAGGCCGCCGATGATCGCATAGGCGTAGGTCCTGGCCATGGGGCCGAAGATGTGCCCCTCGACGCCGGTGAGGGTGAACAGCGGCAGGAAGCTGACGATGATGATCGCGGCCGAGAAGAAGATCGCCCGGTTCACATCGCTCGCCGCCTCGCCGATCACCGCGAGCTTGGCCAGGAAACCGCGTCGCGAACTGGCGTCGGTGTTGAACGTGGCGTGGGACAAGCGCCGGAAGATGTTCTCGACCATGATCACCGTGGCGTCGACCACAAGGCCGAAATCGATGGCGCCGACGCTGAGCAGGTTGGCCGATTCCCCGCGGGCGATCATGATCAGGATGGCGAAGAACAGGGCGAAGGGGATGGTCGCCGAGACGATGATCGCGCTTCTCAAATTGCCCAGGAACAGCCACTGGACAAGGAAGATCAGGACCACGCCGACGATCATGTTGTGCAGGACCGTCTCGGTGGTGACCCCTATGAGTTCGCTGCGGTCGTAGATCTTCTCCACCCTTGCGCCGGGCGGCAGCACATTGGCGCCATTGATCTTCGCGACTTCGGCCTCCACGGCCTTGATAGTCGGCGTGCTCTTCTCGCCGCGATGCATCAGCACGATGCCCTGGACGATATCGTCGTCGTTGTCCTGTCCGGCGATACCCAGCCGGGGCAGATGGCCGATCTCGACCTTGGCGACGTCCTTCACCAGGACCGGCGAGCCGTTCGGGCTGGCGACCATGGTGTTCTCGATCTGGTCGGCGGAGTGGATCAGCCCGACGCCGCGGACGATGGCCGCCTCGGGGCCGATGTTGACCGTCTGACCGCCGACGTTGACGTTGGCGTTGTTGATGGCGGCCAGGACCTGCGGCACGGTCAGGCCATAGGCGACGAGCTTGGCCTTATCGATGTTGACGTCGTAGGTCTTGGTCTTGCCGCCCCATCCGGACACGTCGATGACGCCGGGCACGGCTTTGAAGCGGCGCTCCAGCACCCAGTCCTGCAGGGTCTTGAGGTCGGTCACCGAGTAGCCGGGCGGACCGACCACCCGGTAGCGGAAGATCTCGCCGATCGGGCTCTCCGGCGAGATCGAGGGTTGGGCGCCGTTCGGCATCGGCGGCAGCTGGGTCAGGCGGTTGATGACCCTCTGCTCGGCCTCGTCGTAGTTGAAATCGTAGGTGAACTGGATCTTCACGTCCGAGAGCCCGAAGAGCGAGATCGTCCGCACGCTGGTCACGTGCGGAATGCCGGCCATCTGGATTTCGATCGGGATGGTAATGTAGCGCTCGATTTCCTCGGCCGACTGCCCGCTCGACTGGGTCACCACCTCGACCAGCGGCGGAACCGGGTCGGGGTAGGCTTCGATGTTGAGTTTGGTGAAGCCGATGATGCCGGCGATGAACACGCCGATCATCGCGGTCACCACCAGCGGCCACTGCCGCAGCGAGAAGCGGACGATGGCGTTCACCGGCCTAGTCGCCCTGGACGGCGCGGTCGATGAACAGCGAACCGCTGGTCACCACCGTCTCGCCGGGTTTGAGGCCGGACAGAACTTCGATCATGCCGTCTTGCGAGCGGCCGGCGACGATCTGGCGCAGCGCCAGCGTGTGGTTCGCCCCGGCGACCCAGACGTGCGCCGCCTCGCCCTCGAACACCACCGCGTCGGCCGGCACGCCCACCGCTTCGCTGGCGACGCCGGTCACCAGGTTGAAGGTGGCGAACATTTCGGGCTTCAATTCGCCGTTCGGATTGGCGATGTCGGCGCGCACAGTAACGCGGCGGGTGGTCGGATCGACGGTCGGCGCAACGAAGTCGACGATTCCTGAGAACACGCGATCGGGTAGTGCGCCGACCCGAACCACCGCCTTCTGACCGCGACGAGCCTTGGGGGCATCCGCCTCGCGCAGGTTGCCCACCAACCACACGTCGGCGAGGTCGCTGACGGTCATGGCCGGCGGCGCCGAACCGTTGAGCGACACGCTGGCGATGTTTTGACCGAGACCCACCGACTTCTGGATCACCACCCCATCGAGCGGCGAAACGACGACGGCCTCCGCTCCGACCGCGCCCGTTGGGCCCAACCGCTCAATGCGGGCGATCTGTTCGTCGCCGAGCCCGAGGATGCGCAGGCGATTGCGCGCCGAGGCGAGCTGCGCCTCGGCGGTCACCAGGTCGGTCTCGCTCTGCTGGACATCCTTCAGCGCCGCCCCGCTGGTCTTGTAGAGCGCCTGCTGTCGGGCTTGCGCGGTCTTGGTCTGCTTCACCTGCGCGAGCGCCGTGGCGACGTCCTGCTCACCCAGGGCGACTTCGGCGGCATTGACGGCGAACAGCGGTTGGCCGCGGCGGACGTGGTCACCCAGTTTGACGAAGATGCGCGAAACGCGACCGGAGAGCGGCGAGAAGACCTGCGTCGTGCGCTCGTCGCTGGCGGCGATCTTGCCATCGGTTTCGGCGGACGCCTCGAAGCCCATGGTCTGGGCCGCGGCGAACTTTAACCCGGCCCACTGCTCCTTGGTCGCGTAGAAGGCGCCTGGCGGCGGCGCGGGCGCCGGCGGCGGGGCCTTGGGCGTGAACAGGTCCTTCAGGAGCGGCAGACCCAGGATCACCACCAAGGCCGCCACGGCGGCGACGACGAGGATCGCGATCTGCCTCTCCCGCGGCAGACGCCGGACGCGGAATGGGCCTTGCGGGTGGGTCATGCGCCCCTGCTTAGGTCATGGCCGATGACAGTTTCGACACAGCAGCCCGGCCCGCCCCGGGGCCCAGGCTTGCGCCGTGCACAAGATACTATACCCCCCTAGGCTATAAATTAGAAGGCCGGATGATTTCGTCCGAGCCGATCGCCCCCGTCCGCTTGGTCGGCGTGAAGCTGGGCGCTGGGGTCGGCCCGTAGGTCGCCTCGGCTCCGACAGCGACAATGAGCGCCGCAGTCGAGGCTGCGCTCTGTAAGATGACGACCTATCTGCGCGGCGCGGCCTTGCGTGGAGCGGGCCTTCGAGATCAGTCATGCCCAACCTAGCGGGTCACGACCGATGAGCATCCGACACGGCGCCCGCACCGCGGACGCCACGCCTTATCGCAACCTTTCGAGGACAAGTCTCAGAAGTGCCAGATGATGTCGCCGGAGCCGATCACGGCCGTCCGCTTGGTGGGCGCGATGCCGAGGTTGGAGTTGCCGTCGAAAGCATCCTGATTGGCGGCGTGATAGTAGGTAATCTCCGGACGCAGCTCGATCTGCGGCGAGAGCCAATGCTGCCAGCCAAGCGCCGCCTCATAGTAAGTGTTGGCGAAGCCCGTGCGTTGGCCCACGATGTCGTCAAACACCTCGCCACGCAGAGAGAAGTTGTCGAGCGGCCGCGGCGAATAATTCAGATAGAAAACCGCTGACTGCTCAGGTGCGTTACAGGTCAGCGCCGCTGGGTTTCGGCACTGGGCGCCATTGGGTGCGTTAAAAGGCACATACTGCGGAGAAAAAGGCGTTCCACCGCCAGCGATGATCGCGAGGGTGGCGGGATTGTTGACGTTGGGAACACCGTCTTCCTGCATATGCCACGCCTCCATGGAGATGTGCCAGTGGTCGTTGAAGCGGTGATAGTAGGTCACGCCTAGCCACTGCAGGTTGTTGTAGCCGTACGTCCCTTTGTTGATCGCGTCGGCGCAGAGATAGAGATTGTCGTGCGCACTGTCGCTCTGGAAGCGCGCACAGGCCGTGACCGAGGGCTGATTGCCCGGGTCCTTACGGAACGTCTTGCCCGGGTAGAGCGGATCGGGATTGCCCGCCAAAACGTAGAGGTTGGGCAATTGCCTGCCAGCGTTCCACGCCGCTGTATCGCTGCCCACGTTGACGCCTAGCTGCAGGAAGATGTTCTTGGTCGCCGCCAGCGTCACCTGGACGCCCGTGTTGGTGTAGTTGTCAAAAGTATAGGTCATCGAATGGGTATACATATAATTGTTCGGCGCGAGCTGCGCTTCAATATCAGGTATAGAAATGAACCGGCCCGCCCTAATTAGAAGACCTTGGGCGATTTTCGGAATATAAAGTTCACCATAGACCATCGGAAAATCGTAGCCGTAATTGTCATTGTGTTTGAGGAGCTGGTAGCTCGCCAGGCCGTAGGAGGTCGTATAGCGATAGTTCTCGCCATAAATGGCTGAAAGACGGAAACCCCAGTCGACGTGATCCGTCTGCACTGTGTCGGGCGTGCGCTCGAAATAGACGACAGCCTGGTCGAGCTGGATGGTGTTGGGGTTGTAGTCGTAGGCCGCCGGGGCGTTGCCGCCCTTGACGTTCATCGAGCTGATGTTCCCACCCACGTCCACCCAGCCATAGAATTGGATGTTCGCGGCGGCCATGGCCTTGCCGAGGGCGCTGGGCGCCAAGGCGACCATGAGCGGGCTGTCCGCCGAGGCGGCTCGGTTGACGCCGATGGCGGTCGTTGCGCCGTAGGGCCATTCGGTGAACGGCATGGGCGGGGTGGTTTCTGGCTGCGCGGGCCAGGGCGCCGGCCGCCGAGCCGGGGGCGCATTGGGGTCGGTCGGCGGACCAGGCTGGCCCCACTCAATCTCATACCATTTGACGAGACGGCCGAAGAAGTCGGTCGGCAGGGTCGGTTGGGCGACGGCCGCCGCGCTGGAGGGCGCCGGCGTGGTCGCCTGCGCGGGAGTCGCAACGGAAACTGCGCTCGTTGCCTCGGCAGGCGCCACTCCGGCCTCGGCAGGCGTTGTCGCCGCCGGTGCGTCCTCGGCTCTGGCCAAGCCGGCGGCCACGACCAACGCCGTAGCGCAGGCGGCGGCAACGGAGACCGCGATAGATTTGGGGGCGCGGCGCCGCCACGGATCGCGGCGCGCACCGCTCGTACAGGGATACATGGACATAGGAACTCGAATGTCTCGCCCGAACGGGCGCTCCAACGCTTGAAAGGCCGGGAAGCTAGTGCCGGAGGCCGTAAGAGCGCTATGGCGAACGGCGCACGGCAACATAAGGGAAATGTAAAGCCCAGTGCGCGGCCAGCCTTGTCCAGAGAGAGCTAGCCCGCGCCGCCTCGCCCGTCTGCGGCTCCGTCAATAGCGGTAGGTAAGATCGAGACCCGCCGTCAGCGGCTGATTGGTGACGATGGCGTTGAACGCCGCGCTGGCCAGATTCTCTGTGTACAGACTTTCCAACTGAGCGTGCTTGTTGAAGACGTTGTCGACAAACAACGACGCGGTCCAGGTGTCACGGAATTTGACGCCCACCCGGACATTGGTCAGGTCGTAAGCCGCCAAGGGAATGTAGGCGCCATACGCATTGTCCGGGACCGGGAAAGCCAACGAGTAGCGGCGGCCGGTATAGGAATTCTCCAGGTGAGCGGTGAACGTGAAGGAGTCGTTGAGCGCCTTGGAGTAGTTGAGCATGGCGGCGCCGCTCTCGGGCGCGACGTCAGGTAGCGTGTGGACCGGGGTGATCACCCAATGCGGGCCGCCATCAAGGTATTCATGGACGTAGCCGCCTGAGAGGCTGGCGCTAAATCCGGCCCCCAGAATGGCCATCACGTCGACCTCGCCTCCATAGACAGTGGCGTGATTGCCGTTGATGTTCAAAGCCCAATCGTCAGGATAGGCCTCGAGCTGAATATGGCTCCAATCCTCGTAATAGAGGCTGGCGTTGATGGTCAGGCGGCGATCGAAGAATCTAGCCTTCTCGCCGACCTCGTAGCTCCAGACGGAGTCCGGCGCATAGGTCGAGGGCCACTTGTCGCTGGTGTAGTTCATCTTGGCGAAAGCCGCACCCCAGACGAGGCCGGTGGTCGGATAGGCGGCGTTGGCCCCGCCGGGACGGAAGCCACTCGCCACGGTCGCGTAGGCCATCACGTCCGAGCTGAACTTGTAGGAGAGGTCGAATTTTGGGTTGAAACTGTCGTTCGACAGCTTGACGAGGCCGGTGCACGAAGGTGTGGCGTTTCCGAGGGCCGATCCCCAGCCGGAGATGCAAGAAGAGAAGCGATAGTCTGAGTGGTTGAAGCGGCCTCCGACCTCGATGTTCAGCGCGTCTGTCAGGGCATAGGTCACATCGCCGTAGGCCGCATAGTTCGCAAGCGTCGTGGGTTCGTCGGCGTCGAACCAGTTGGGCGTGGTCGCCGGCTGGAGCGAGCCGAGATCCATATAAGAGGCAAAGTTGGGTGTTGTGCCGTTCATGGTCCACAGAGACTGGAAATGGCTGTAATAGAGGCCGGCAACCCAGTTCAGTCTTCCGTTGCCTTTCGAAGCCAATCGAAACTCCTGGCTGAACTGACTGGAAGGATCGTCTTCGGTGCCGTATTCAGGGCCAGACCCGTTCGGGCCATAATATCCAGATCCAGGAAACCCCGGACCATAGTTAGAATATAACGTAACGCCCGTGGCCGGATTATTGAAAGCCTCGCTGGCCTCTTCTGTCTGAGTAGACACCCGGGACCAATAGGCCGTGCTCGATGTCAACTCGGCCCATGGCGCATCGTACTTCACGTTGAGGCTGTAGATCTTGATCTCATCGGTGAGCGGTTCGGCGATGTCGAAGACCTCATAGTGCGCCATGCCACCGCCGGGGGCGCTGTCGGTGGCGCTGACGCTGTCATAGGCGCTGGGGCCGTTCTGCTTGCTGGTCTCGTAGAAGAATGACGGGGTGATCGACAGGTTTGGTGTCGGCTGCCACAGCAAAGTGGCGCGCACCGCGTAGAGTTGATAGGCGTTTGAGCCAGGATACTGCGCCTGGACCGGGGCGTCTTGCACATCGCCCCGCACGCTGCCGTTGGCGCTGACCAGTGGAAATGGAGAGGGCACGACGCGGTCGATCCAACCGCTGGTATAGTTCTCACTTCCAACGATCCGCAGCGCCAGCTTGTCCTCCACCAGCGGAATATTCACCATAAGATTGTCGTTGTGATTGAACGACCCGCCGTCGGTTCCCGACAAGGCGCTCTCGGCCGAGGCGTGAAACCCGGTCGGATCGGGCTGATTGGTGATCAGCCTGACCGTGCCGCCCATGGAACCCGATCCGAACAGCGTACCCTGAGGCCCGCGCAGAATTTCGATGCGATTGAGATCGTAGAGGTCGGGATCAATCACCACATGGCCGTTCTGGGCGTTGGCCGGGCCGGTCAGGGGAACCTCGTCGAGGTAGAAGCCGACCGTGGCGGAGTTGCCGCCGCTGGAGGTCATGCCACGCATCTCGATCTCGGTCTGACTGGGTCCTTCGCTCTTTATTGAGACGCCGGGCGTGCCCTGGGCCAGCGTGGCGATGCTGGCGATGCCGCGAGACTGCAAATCCAGGCCGGTGACCGCCGCTACGCTGGCGGGGACGGTCTGAATCGTGGAGGCGCGCCTCTCCGCAGTGACCACGATTTCGGCAACGGCGCTCGGATTGCCGGCAGTCGAGGCAGCGTCTGCGGCGGCGACGGTGGTTTCCGACCGAGCCACCCCGGCGGCGGCAATGAGCGACGCCGCGCAGGCGGCCGTCAGAGAAGTCCAAGCGGAGGTGGGCGCACGGCGCAGCCACGGATCGCGGCGCGAGCCACGCATGAGCGGTTTCTCCAGGAAATTGATTTGGCCCCGCTTGAGCGGGCGCCCACCCCAATGAACGCGAGGAGGCTAGAGCCGGACCGCGTAAGGGCGCCATCCGGATCGACGCCTTGCGGCGTAAGCGATCTGTAAGTCCAGCGACTGGTGCGGGCGGTCGGAGTCGAACCGACACGGGCCTTGCGGCCCTACGGATTTTAAGTCCGTTGCGTCTACCAGTTCCGCCACGCCCGCATGCCCCCGGCTTACCCCGACCGAGCCTCGCCGTCACGGCGCCCCAATCACCACGACTTCCCGCTGCGACCCTGTGGCTGCTTGTGCCCAACCTTGACCGGGTTCACACCCAGCGGATGGAGCGCCGTCTCGTCTCCCTGCAGATTCTGCGCTTCCTCTCGGCCGCCGCGGTCGTCGCCTCGCATCTGCCGACCCTGGCATGGACCGTCGGCGCGCCGATGGCGGCGGCCTGGAAGCTCGGCCTGGTCGTCGGCCACGCCGGCGTCGACGTCTTCTTCGTCCTTTCCGGGTTCGTCATCGCCCTCACCGGCCCGCTGGCGAAGGAGCGGCCCAGCGCCGCGGCCTTCTTCTGGCGGCGCTGGCGACGGGTGGCGCCGGTCTATTTCGTGTTGTCGCTGCCGATGGTGGTCGGCGAGGCGGCCGTCGGGCCGCTGGATCCGGCCCGCCTGGTCGCCACCTTCCTCTTCTGGCCGGCGCTCGGCTCGACCTTCGCCAAGCCCTATCTCTTCGTCGGCTGGACGCTGTGCTTCGAGATGGTGTTCTACACCGCCATAGCGCTGGCGCTGGCCGGCGGGCGCCTGGGGCGCAACCTCGCCATCCTCGGCGCCGTCGTGGCCGGCCTGCTGGCAGTGCGATTCCTGACCGGCTGGGAGGCCGCGCGCTTTCTTACCGGTCCTCTGTTCCTGGAGTTCGGGGCCGGCGTGGCGCTGGCCGCCTTCCGCGGGCCAATCGCCCGTCTACCCACCGCAGCCGGCCTGGCGCTCGGGGCCGCGGCCCTCGCGGCTTTTGCCAGCGAAGCGGCGCTCGGCGCCTGCCCTCTCTGCACCGGGGCCGACACTGACCTCGGGGCCGGCGATCTGGCCCGTGTGGTCCTGTGGGGCGGCCCGGCCGCGATGCTGGTCGCCGCAGCCCTAATTCTGGAGCCGTTCGTCCGGGGACGCCTGGCGCGGGCCTTGGCGATCGGCGGCGACGCCTCCTACTCGATCTACTTGGCGCAGGCGCCCTGGCTGGTGCTCACCGCTGTGGCCTGGGAGGTGCTGGGCGCGCCGCGCTCGGCGACGGCCCTCTCCGCAGCGGGCCTCGTCGTAAGCATCGGCGGCGGCCTCTTGATCTGGCGCACCGTCGAGCAGCCAATTCTGGGCCTGATGAAGCGCTTGGCGTGGCCGGCCATGCGAGCGGCGGCGACGCCTTAGCTGGCCCTTACGGCTCCAGCCGCGTCACCGACTTGGCGCCAATGTCGCGCAACCCCTCGACCAGGGCGTCGACCGTGGCCCTGACCTCGGCCTCGTCGCGGCCGCGCACCACCAGCTGGGAGCCGTAGCCGCCCTCGCCGAAGAAGGGATAGCTGCCGAGCGAGAGGTTCGGGTGGGCTTTGGCGAGGGCCTCGAGCGGGGCGGCGATCACCCCCTCGCCGGCCCCCTCGACGCGGACGGTGCGGGAGACAACGACCTTGCCGGTGCGCAGCCGCGTGACCACGTCCTCGAGCATGCTGCGCATGATCAGCGGCACGCCGGCCAGCACGAAGACGTTGCCGATCTGGAAGCCCGGCGGCCCTTGGACCGAGTTCTTCACCAGCGTGCCGCCGACCGGCACTCGCGCCATCCGCCGCCGCGCCGCGTTGAGCTGGTCGCCCCAGCGACCGGTGAGCAGTTGGATGATCTGCGGGTGCTCATAGAGCTCGACGCCGAAGGCTTCGGCGACGCACTCGGCGGTGATGTCGTCGTGGGTTGGGCCGATGCCACCGGTGGTGATCACGTAGTCGTAGCGCGCGCGCAGGGCGTTCACGGCCGCGACGATGTCGGCCTTCGCATCGCCCACCACCCGCGCCTCGCAAAGATCGACGCCGTAGAGGGCCAGCTGGCGAGCGATGGCGTTGAGGTTGGTGTCCTGGGTGCGGCCCGAGAGGATCTCGTCGCCAATGATGATCACCGCGGCGGTGACGCGCTCGGCGTTGTCCACCCACTTCTCCTCTTTGACTTCGCGTCCCTGGGACGGGCATAGGCCGCCGATGCGATCGTCGCAACCGATGGCGCACGGCCGCCTCGCCGCCCGCTACAAGCGCTTCTTCGCCGACGTCGTGCTCGACGACGGCCGGGCGCTGACGGCCCATTGCCCCAATCCAGGGGCGATGCTGGGGCTGAATACGCCCGGTCTGGGCGTGTGGTTGTCGGACTCGGAAAACCCCAAACGCAAGCTGCGTTGGACCCTGGAGCTCGTGGAGGTTGATGGGGGTCTGGTGGGGATCAACACCCTGCTCCCCAATCGCCTGGTGGCCGAGGCCCTGGCGGCGGACGCCATCCGGGAGCTGAGCGGCTACGGCCTTCATCGCCGCGAGGTGCGGATGGGTGAGGCCAGCCGCGTCGACTTCGTGCTCGAGGGCCAGGGCCGGCCGCGCTGCTGGCTGGAGGTCAAGAACGTGCACCTGCGGCGAACGGGCGACCTGGCCGAATTCCCCGATTGCGTCGCCGCACGCTCGGCCAGGCACCTGCGCGAGCTCACCGCGCGTGTCGCCGAGGGCGATCGGGCCGTGCAGCTGTTCATCGTCCAGCGCACCGATTGCCAGGCCTTCGCCGCCTGCGCCGACCTCGATCCTGTCTACGCCAGCGGCCTCACGGCGGCGGCTGAGGCGGGCGTGGAGGTGTTGGTCTACGCCTGCGACATCGCCGTGGGCGAGATCGCCGTCAGCCGGCGCATTCCCTGGCGGCGCAACTGACAATGGCCGACGACTACTTCGAGCTTCTGGGACTGAGGCGCAGCGCCAACGTCGAGGAGATTCGCGCCGCCTACCGCAGGGCGGCCAAGAAGGCTCATCCAGACCTCGGCGGCTCGGCCGAGGCCTTCATGCGTATCCAGCGCGCCGCCGAAATCCTGCTGGCCGAGGCGGAGAAGCGCGGCGCCGGCGGCGAGACCGCCTACCGGGCCGGCGACCGCACCAGCGCCGGGGGCGACTGGACCGAGGTGATCGACGCCCTGCGCGCCAAATGGGGCCTGGCCTTCGATCCGACCATCGTCTTCCCGCCGCAGCGGATCGGACTTTCGCCCTTCGCCACGGCCACGGCGCTCAACGCGCCGGCCTATCAGTGGCTGGTGCGCATGCTGGGGCCGCGCGGCGAGGGTTGGGATTTTCACGTCGCCGATGGTGTCGTCCGCGTCTTCTTCCGGCGGCCGGACGACGCGCGCCTGTTCAAGCTGCGCTTCCCGTGAATGCCACATGGGCGCACGGGCATTGAACTTTTGTGCTAGGGTGGCGACATAGCTCTCGCCGCATCTGGAGCCGATTTTCGCCGCCATGTCCCTCGCCGAAGACCTCCTCGCCGTCCGCACTGACCGGATCAAGATTCACGGCCCCGAAGGCTTCGCGGGCATGCGCAAGGCCGGCCGCCTCGCCGCCGAGTGCCTGGACATGCTCACGCCCTACGTCCAGCCGGGCGTGACCACAGCCGAACTCGACCGCCTGGCGCGCGAGTTCGCGCTCGACAACGGCGCCCTGCCGGCCTGCATCTTCTATCGCGGCTATTCGCACACGGTGTGCATCTCGCCCAACCACGTGGTCTGCCACGGCATCCCCGGCGAGCGGCCCCTGCGCGAGGGCGATATCGCCAACATCGACGTGACCCTGATCGTCGACGGCTGGCACGGCGATCATTCGCGCATGTATCTGCTGGGCGAAGTCGCCCCACGCGCGCGCCGGCTGGTCGAGGTGACCTATGATGCGCTCGAGCGCGGCGTCGCCGCTGTGAAGCCGGGCGCCACGCTGGGCGACATCGGCTATGCGATCCAATCCTACGTCGAAGCCCAGCGCTGCAGCGTCGTGCGCGACTTCTGCGGCCACGGCTTGGGCAAGGTGTTCCACGATGCGCCGAATATTTTGCACTTCGGCCGGCCCAGGTCGGGCGAGGTGCTGCAGGCGGGCATGTTCTTCACCATCGAGCCAATGGTGAACCTCGGCCGCTATGGCGTGAAGATCCTGGCTGACGGCTGGACGGCTGTGACCCGCGACAAATCGCTCTCCGCCCAGTGCGAGCACTCGATCGGGGTCACCGAGAACGGCTGCGAGATCTTTACCGCTTCGCCCAAAGGCCTGTTCCGACCAGCCTGAAGCAAATCGCGATCACTCTGCCTCCTCCCCCTTGATGGGCGAGGTGTCTTGCGAAGCAAGACGGAGGGGGTTTTAGCGGCCTCCAGTTGTGCGGGGATGATCGGAGCGCAAGCGCGGCTCCTAGCCCGGGTAGTCCAGCTTCGGATACCAGTCGGCGCCCCGGCCCTCCGGGGTCATGTCGAGGACGTTCCACAACGGGGCCTGATCAGGCGCGCCGCGCGGATCCTGGCCGGGATCGGCCGAGGCGCCGAACATCTCGCCGGACCAGAAATGGCGGATGGTCCCATCGCGGCGGGTGAACACCGTGAACGCCGGATCCTCCGATCCGTCTGGCTGCAGGCAGTGGAAGTCGCGCGAATAGGCGTCGGTCAGATCGGTGAAGAGGCGCAGGTTCTTCCAGCCGCGCTCGGCCTTCCAGGCCTTGAGCTTGTCGATCGGCGAGCGGGCGACGACCGCCAGCGCCACCCGCTGCTGGATGTCGGCGCCGTTCGCCTCCCAGCCGTTCAGCAGATTGGTGCACATCGGACACGGCCGTTCGCGATGGGGGCCGAACATGTAGCTGTAGACGACGAGGGTCTGCTTATCGCCGAACAGACCGGCGAGATCCGTCGGCCCGCCCTCACCCATGAACCGGTAGTCGGCTGTCACTTCGCCGCCGGGCGGCAGCGTCCGTCGCTGAGCCGCCACGCGTTCGATATGGCGCCGCAGCTCGATTTCCTCGGCCAGAAGCGCGTTTCGCGCCGCACGATATTCGCCGCTCTCGTTTGGAAATCGGTTCGGGTTATCGCGCGCCAGTTGCGCGGCCGGGGTGAGGGTCTGGATGTCCACAAGCGCCTCCAGTTAGGTTGATATAAACATATTAGCAGGCGAGCGCGGAGGCGCCAGACGCATCCTTGCAAATTCCGTTGAAGTTAGGCGGCGAGGTCGCGCGCGCCCTGCACGACGTCGACGAGGCCCCAGGCCTTGGCCTCCTCGGCGCTCATAAAGGTGTCGCGATCGAGCCCGGCCTCGACCTCAGCCAGCGTCCGCCCGCAGTGAAGCGCATAGAGGTGATTGATCCGGTCCTGGGTCTCGCGCGCGTCCTTGGCGTGGCGCTCGATGTCCGAAATCTTGCCCTGGAAGCCGCCGGATCCCTGGTGGACCATGATCCGGGCATTGGGCAGCGCGACCCGACGGCCTGGCTCCCCCGCCATCAACAGGAACGAGCCCATGGAGGCGGCGAAGCCCATGCAGGTCGTGGCCACCGGGCTCTTGATGTACTGCATGGTGTCATAGATGGCGAAGCCGGCGGTCACTACGCCCCCCGGCGAGTTGACGTACATGTCGATCGGCTTGTTGGGGTTCTCCGATTCCAGGAACAGAAGCTGGGCGCATACGAGCGCGGCCATCCCATCCTCGATCGGGCCGTTCACGAAGACGATCCGTTCACGGAGCAGGCGCGAGAAGATGTCGAAGGCCCTCTCGCCGCGACCCGACTCCTCGACCACCATCGGCACCAGGCTCACGCCGCCATCCTCCAGCCGCGCTGCGCCGCCACCGGCCGGGCCACCGGGAGCGTGACGACGTCCGCCAGACCTCGACTGTGGACGATGGTGAGGTGAGCCCCGCCGCCCTCCTTGGGCCGAAGATCGAAGGTGACGACGCTCGGCGGCTCGTTGCGGGTCCAGCGCAAGACGAGGCGTTCGGCGGGACGGGATTCCACCACTTCGCCGCCTTCGCCGAGCCACGCCTCGCGCAGTTCCGGCTCGGCCAGCGCCCGCCACACCATCTCGGGCGGCGCGTCGAGCTCGGCGTCGAAAACAAGATTGTCAGCCGTCATGGGTCCATCCTCTCCAGGAGTTCCTTCAGCCGTGCGATGCGTTCGGGCCAGAACGCGCTGGTGCGGGCCACCCAGTCGACCAGAGGGGCCAGGCCCTCGGGCTGGACCCGGTAGTAGGTCCGACGCCCGTCGCGGCGTTCGCGCACTAGGCCCGCCGATTTCAGCGCCGCCAGATGCTGCGAGATGGCGGGCTGGGAGACGTGCAGGCCGGCGGTAAGACTGGCCACGTTGGTCTCGCCGGCCGCCAGACGCTCGTAGACGGCGCGCCGCGTTGGATCGCCCAAGGCCCGAAAGACGGGATCAGATTCGATCATGCCGGAATAATAAGCCTGCGCTTATATAATTGGCAAGCGGCTGAAGAATCCGCTGGCGTCGCTCGGCAGATGTTCTTAGTTTGTTCGAGGTTGAATGGAGGGGGATTGTATACTTTGCAAACTCGCCTCCCAGACTTCCTCAGGTGAGTCGCCCGCGCCACAGGTCTCGCGAGAAGAGCGCGCCAGTTCGCCGCAGTTCGCCAATTTAAACACTCGGTTCATCTAATGGGCGCGTCAGTCGCGCCCGGATTCTGCCTGAAGTCCGGGGGTTGGGATGAATAAGCTCTATTTCGGCGACAATCTGGAGGTCCTAAGGGACCACATTCGAGCTGAAACGGTTGATCTAATTTACCTCGACCCACCCTTTAATTCGAACGCTGGCTATAACGTGCTCTTCAAGCATTCTAGCGTGAAGGGCGTGGGCGCGCAGGCCGAGGCTTTTCGAGACACATGGGAATGGGGAGACGCGGCGGAGCGCGCCTATGACGCGGTGCGCGAGCAGGGAGGTGACACCGCTATCATTCTCTCTGGTTTTCGGCGCTGGATGGGCGAGAACGCCATGATGGCTTACCTCGCCATGATGAGTGTGCGCCTGCTCGAAATGCACGCCGCCCTGAAGCCGACCGGCTCGATCTATTTACACTGTGATTCAACGGCAAGCCACTATCTTAAGATAATTCTTGATTCTATATTTGGACACCGCCAATTTCTTAATGAGATAATTTGGAAGCGCACGGGCGCGCATAGTGACGCAAAGCGTTATGGTCGCATAACAGATACGATTTTATTTTATTCCAAGACATCAACCTATACGTTTAATCAACAATACACGGAATATGACCCGGCCTATATCGCGGAGCGATATAGATACGTGGACGACATTACCAATCGCCTCTTTTGGCCAAACACCATGACCGCCGCTGGTCCTGGCCCCAAGCGGGTCTTTCGCGGACAAGAGATGCCGCCCCCTCCAAACACACACTGGCGATATTCTCAGTCTGAGATAGGTAGAATGGAGAATGAGGGGCGTATCTATTACTCAAGTTCTGGCATGCCATATGTAAAGTCGTTTCTCGATGAACGAAAAGGCAAAGCTGTACAGAATCTGTGGACTGACATCGTAATGAGCAAAACGGGGGCTGAAAGGCTTGGATACCCGACCCAGAAACCAACCGCATTACTTAATAGGATTATAGCGTCTTCCTCTAACCCTGGAGACGTTGTGCTAGACCCATTTTGCGGGTGTGGCACGACAATTGACTCCGCTGAAGCATTGAATCGCGAATGGATCGGGATCGATGTGACTCACTACGCGGTCACGCTGATTGAGCGCCGCCTCGCGGCGTTTCATCCCGCCGCTCAATATGCGGTTACGGGGCGCCCTACAGACTTAGCTGGCGCCATCGATCTCGCGAACAGGGACAAACACCAATTCGAATGGTGGGCGGCATGGCGGCTTGGTGCACAGAGATACAAGGAAGCAAAGAAAGGGTCAGACCGCGGGATCGACGGGCGCGTCGTCTTCAAGAACGGACCTTATGGTGAGGGGCTGCTGGTCATCTCAGTCAAGGGCGGAGAAAACGTCGGCGTCGGCATGGTCCGTGATCTACGGGGCGTCATAGAGCGGGAGGACGCCGAGATGGGCGTCCTTATCACGCTTGCCGAGACGACTAGGCCAATGATCTCCGAAGCAGCGGCTGCCGGCTTCGTGAAGAAGTCGGCGCATGGTGTGCTTCCCCGCATTCAGCTCGTCACCGTGGAAGACATGCTTTCGGGTAGGTTGCCTCGCCTTCCCTATGTTCCCGGAGAAGCGCCGGCCAGCCATAGGCCGCCCAAGGCGAAGGGACGGCGGACCGAAACCGATCGCCGCCAGTTAGAAATCCTCTTTCCGGTGGATGGCGGGAAACGCGAGCAACAAGCGGAGTTTTTGGATCCTCGCTTCGTCAATTTCGGCTAGGACGGCCGTTCCTTGGGCGCCTGCTGGCGCCGAGGCGCGGTCGCCATGCGCTTGACCCTTTCTGCGAACGCGGCGTCATCATCATCGCATTCGAGCTTGCGCGCCATATCGCGGAATTTATCGACCTGAGTCGGAACGGGACTATTCTTCCGATTCGTCATGCACTTTCCTCACCTTACCGGCCTCTTCCAAGAGGCTCGGATAGACGACTGCATCGTCTGTCACATTGACCAGGCAATCGCCCAAAAGCTGGGCGCGCGCCGGGGCAAGGTGCTGATCTCGCATGATACCATGCGGAAGCAGGCCCGGAAGCATCCGGACCTTACGCTCGATCACTATCGCGCCCTCCCGATGGCGCTTGAGCGCGGCGAATATCGCTGGGACCCGCCGAAGTCCGCCATCGTGATCTTTGTGGACGAGCACTGCTTCAACACGACCTTCCGCGCCTGCGTTAAGGCGACACGCGACGGCCGTCTCTATGTGGTCTCGTTCAATCGGATGCGCGACCGGCACGCGGCTAAGGAACGACGCAGGGAACACGCCGTGATCCGCGCCCACTTGTGACAACGGGGGCCGAAGCCCCCGTTGTGTGAGGCGGGGCCTGTCCACTAACCCCGCAAAACGCTCCCGCGCCAAACCGTCAACGTTAACCAGCCTGGGCGGTGCTACGGCCGACAGATTTTCACCGTGTCACTCACAATCCTGAAAATAGGACGATTCGACGACGAATCCTAGGGCGCGGACTCGATTCCCGCCATCTGTCAAGGCGGTTCCCCCCGTTTTGGCGGGTTTGTCCACAGCGGTAACTCTAGCTGCTGACTGTCATTCGATTCTGGTTTCGGACGCCAGTGTCGCTTACGCCCGAGCGGCGGCTTCCGGCCCCCAGCGGTCAGTCCTTCGGTAGGTAAGCCGCTTGCCCACGACACCCTTGAGGGCGTGTGTCACGCGGGCCTGATCGTCCACGCCCAGGGCGACGCGATAGCTGTATCGGAAATCAAATTCCGCCAGATAGCGATGCAAATGCTTCTTGCTGCAATGCTGGTAAGTCCCCTTCATCCCACGCTTGAAGATGCTGAAGAACCCTTCAATCGTGTTTGTATGAACGGTCACATCGTTCTTGCGAACATATTCCTCGCGGCTGTGGTTTACCGTTTCATGTTCGCGGTAATACTTACCCATGGTCTTATACAGAGAGCTTTCGTCGGTGCGCAGGCGCGTCTCGCGGCTCAGATTGGCCTCGACAATCGGAATGACGGTGTTGGTGTCCATGCGATCGACCACGAAGGAACGCGCACGGCCGGACTCGCGCTCGACCAGCGAGAGCACCTTCATCATGTGAGCGCCGCCCCGGATGGTCTTGCCCTCGGGAACGCCAGAGTCGGGGTCACGGCCGAAGTAGGTTTCGTCCACCTCCACGGTGGCGCCGCCCATGCCGAACGGAGCCAACTCGCCCTCGCGCATCGACTCGCGGATGCGGTGAGCCAGAAACCACGCGCTCTTGTAGGTGATCTCAAGCGTGCGGTGGAGCTGGTGAGCCGAAATGCCTTTCTTGCTCGACGCCATTAGGTGCATGGCCTGGAGCCAGATGCGCAGGGGGAGCTTCGACTCCTCGAAGATCGTCCCCATGCGGACGGTGAACTGCTTCTTGCAGTCGCCGCAGCGCTTCA
>Ga0302311_10000554_pt1 | contig 46223 bp, 37 predicted proteins | sample III_Palsa_N1_3_FD_200449 | JGI IMG/M metagenome (GOLD analysis project Ga0302311, IMG submission 200449) | Peat permafrost microbial communities from Stordalen Mire near Abisko, Sweden - III_Palsa_N1_3 | ecosystem: Environmental > Terrestrial > Soil > Palsa > Peat permafrost | place: Sweden... | reverse complement strand
CCGCCTTGCCTGCGACGGCCTGATTGGATTGCTTGCTCATGACCCGCTTCCGTGAATTCGCTGATGCCTGCTGCCGGTGCGAGTCGGCGGAATCAATCCGCCAGCTGCGCCACGGTCAGCGCGTTTGGCCGCGCATGCGGCCAGAACGGCACCGCCACTGGCGGGGGCCATCCCTTGCATGACGTATTTGCGACCATCAGCGACTGGATACCAGTGCAAGATGTACGGACGATGGCAACGCATCGGCCGGGGCCGGCGTCGACGCACGGCTGGCCGCCACCGGGGTCCGGCGGGACAGTTCGATCACGTTGCTGCCGACCGCCGCACGTTCGAGCGGGGCGGGCACGGTGATGGCGTAAGAACGGCGCACAGCCTCACGACGGCCAGCCAGCAGCCGACGCAGTGCGCGCAACAGAAGGGTATCGCGAAGGAGCTTCATGGGCCCATCTCCTCGTAACGACGCCTATGGCGTCGTCAGGGGTGGGCCGGACTTTCCCTAGTCGAGGAAAGCACCAGCCGACCGCAGGCGGTCGCCGCAGGCGTTCAACTTGTTGTTATGCGTCGCCGGCATCCGATGCTCGCGGATGACGACGTTGCGACTAGGGTAAACGTCCATATGCCTTGGTTTGTCAGGACTGGGAGCCAGCCGACGCGATGCGCCGGGAGGCGCGCGCATTGTCGTGCTGCGCTGCGGAAGTGTCAACCCATCAATCGCATCCGGGCCGACAGATCCGGGGGAAGACGCGCAACGATCCGTAATACATACAATGCCGGCACGCCACGTGATCATCGACCACCCTCCTGTCTCGATCCTGAACCCCATGACTGATCCCGCCAAGCTTTACGCCCAGGCCACTGCTGCATACAACCAGAAGAACTGGCGACAAGCACTGGAACTGTCGGTGCAACTGTTACCGCAGGCACCAAACCATGCCGAGCTTTATTACCTGGCGGGACTGTCGGCACTGGAACTGCAGCAGATGTCACAGGCACTGTCGTACTTGCAGCGAGCCGTTCAGCTGTATCCGCAACGTGCCGACTATGCGACGCAATTCGCCAAAGCGCTGTCCATGGTCAACCTTTCAGCCGATGCCACGGTCGTCGCGGATCGGGCGCTCACTTTGCTGCCCCTGGATGCGCATGCGCTCGACACCCTCGGCGTCATTTTCACGCGCGCCAATGCCCACGAGCGTGCAACCGCGTTGTATGAGCGTGCCGTCAAGCTGGTACCGCAACATCCCAGCTATCGCTACAACTTCGCCAAATCGCTGGTCTTCCTCGGCCGACTGGATGACGCCGAGCGCGAACTCGAGTCCTGCCTCCGACTGGCGCCAGATCATTGGGGCGTGTACCTGAGTTTGTCGGAACTGCGCAAGCAGAGCCTGACCAAGAATCATCTGGAGCGTCTGCACTCGTTATTGCCGAAAGGTGCAGGTAACCCGACGGCACAGATGAACCTGCAACTGGCACTGGCCAAGGAGTACGAGGATCTGGCCGACTACCCCAGAGCATTCGAGCACCTCGTCGCCGGCAAGCTGGCCGCCGGCAGCATGCGCCACTATTCGCCGCGGCAAGATGAAGTCCTGTTTGAGAAGTTGATCCAGGCATCGCCGGAGCCACAACCCGTCGGTGCAGGCTGTTCGAGCGATGAGCCGATCTTCGTGATCGGCATGCCGCGCTCGGGCACCACCCTGGTCGAACGCATCCTCTCCAGTCACCCTGACGTGCATGCAGCTGGTGAATTGCAGAACTTCGGGATCGCCTTAAAGCGCGCCTCCGGCAGCCGCACGCCTCAACTGCTCGATGTGGACACCCTCGAACGTGCGCGCGAAGTCGACTGGCAACAACTCGGCGAGGCCTATCTGGCCAGCACTCGCCCCGATACCAGCCACAAGCCGCACTTCATCGACAAGTTGCCACACAACTTTCTGTATGTCGGTGCAATCGCGAACGCGCTACCCCATGCAAAGATCATCTGCCTGCGGCGCGATCCGATGGACACCTGTCTCAGCAATTTCCGCCAGCTCTTCGCGCCGGCATCGCCATACCACGACTATTCGTACGAACTGCTCGACACCGGCAGGTACTACGTCCTGTTCGATCGCCTGATGGCGCACTGGAAGCAGGCATTTCCGGGGCGCATCCTGGAAGTGGACTACGAAATGCTGGTGGATATGCAGGAGGCCGAGTCGCGGGAGTTGCTGGAGTTCTGCGGCTTGCCGTGGAATGACGCCTGCCTGCACTTCCAGGACAATCAGGCACCGGTGACAACGGCCAGCGCCGTGCAGGTGCGTGAGCCGATCTACCGCCGCGCTGTCCAACGCTGGAAGCAGTACGAGACGCAGCTGACCGGACTCAAGGAACTGCTGGAGAGTGCCGGCATCGCGCTCAAACCGTAAAACGCGGCGCTCAGCTCGCGGGCTGGAACACCAGCCCGTGCTGCACCATCGGCCCGACCAGCCAGTGGTCGGCCAGCAGGAACGCAAACAGCGCCATCAGGTACACGATCGAGTACTTGAACACCTTCATCGGGAACATCTCGTCCGGCGGATTCAGCAAGCGTACGGCGTAATACAGGAAGCCCACGTCGAGCACGATCGCGCCGCCCAGATAGATCAGGCCGCTCATTCCGGTCAGCGCCGGCAGCAGGGTCACCAGCACCAGCAGCACGGTGTAGAACAACACATGCCAGCGGGTGTACACGATGCCATGGGTGACCGGCAGCATCGGCACCTGCGCCCGTGCGTAATCGTCGCGACGGAAGATCGCCAGTGCCCAGAAATGCGGCGGCGTCCACACGAAGATGATCAGGCACAGCTGCAAGGCGAACGCGTGCAGATGACCGGTAACCGCCGTCCAGCCCAGCACCGGCGGAATCGCCCCGGCGAGACCGCCGATCACGATGTTTTGCGGCGTGGCGCGCTTGAGATAAGCGGTGTACACCAGTGCGTAACCGATCAGCCCGCCGAAGGTGAGCAACGCGGTGAGCAGGTTGACCAGCAACGCCAGCACCAGCATCGAGGCGATGCCCAGCAGCACAGCGAACACCAGCACCTGGCGTGGGGTGAGCGAGCCGGTGGCCAGCGGACGCCGCGCGGTGCGCGCCATCAGCTTGTCGATGCGTTCATCGATCAGATGGTTGAAGGCAGCGGCCGAGCCGGAGGCCATCCAGATGCCCAGCGTGCCGAACACCAGCGCGCGCCATGGCGGGATGCCCGGCACGGCGAGAAACATGCCGATTACCGCGCAGAACACCAGCAGCGCGACGACGCGCGGCTTGGTCAGTTGCAGGTATTCGTGGAATAGCTCCATCTCAACGTGGCTCCAGCGACAGGGACATCGACTCGTCATGACGACGCTGGGTACGCGCCAGTGTGGCCAGCAGGGTGAACAGCAACAGTGCGGCCACGCCATTGTGCGCGGTTGCCACCGCCAGCGGCAGCCCGAAGTACACATTGCTGATACCCAGCAATACCTGACTCACCAGCGCCACGACGATCGCGATGCCAAAGACGCGCAGGCCACGCCGCGCCAGCTTGTGCGACAACCAGCCGAGATAACAGAACACCACCAGCGCGCCGAGCCGATGCACGAGCTGGATCGCACTGCGCGCCGCCATGTCCAATACGCCGCCTTCGTAATTGACGCCAATGCCACGCCACAGCACGAAGCCCTGATGGAAATCCGTCGGCGGTGCCCACTGATTGAGGCACTGCGGAAACGAACCGGGGCCGTAGCCACAAGCCAGTGCCGCATAGTTCGCCGAGGTCCAGCCGCCCAGCGCGATCTGGCAGAACAGCAGCACCACACCGATCGCTACTGGTCGGCGCAGATCGGCCAGCCGATCGTCCGGCGCCCCGATGCCGGCAAAACGCAGCGCCGCATACGCCAGCAGCGCGAACGTGGTCATGCCGCCGAGCAGATGGCCCATCACCACGATCGGCTTCAGCAGCAAGGTCACCGTCCACATGCCGAGCATCGCCTGGAAGATGATCACCGCCAGCGCCAGCACGCTGATCCGCCACGCGCCCGGTCGGCGCAGTGAGATCGCGGCGAACAGCGGCAGCGCGATCGCACACGCCGCCAGCAACGACGACCACCGATGCTCACCGCTGATGTACAAACCGACCCCGACGGCTGCAAACACCGCAGCAACGATGATCGCCAGCTGCGCGCCGCGCCGACGCCAGCTCGCCAGCAGTGCCAGCACCAGCACCAGTACGCCGAGCGTGCCAGCGAGGAAGCGATGCACCTGCTCGCGCCACGCCTTGTGCGCCTCATACGGGCGCTCAGGGAAGGCTGCGTCGGCCTTGGCCACCGCCTGCGCGTGCTGCGGCCAAGTCGCCTGGCCGTAACAGGTCGGCCAGTCCGGGCAAGACAGGCCGGCATTGGACAGCCGCACGAACGCGCCGAACATCACCAGCCCGAGCGCGAACACCGCCGCCAGCAGCGACAGGCTACGCAGGATCTTCAGGGTACGCGACGGCATTACTTGATCACCTTCTGCAGATCCTTGCGCAAACCGGAGGGATCGAAGCCCGCAGGGTACAGCGACAACGCCGTGCCATCGGATTCCACCAGTACGGCGCTGACACTGTCCGGTGTGGTCGGTCGATACATGGCGAGCTTGCCATCGACATCGCTGCCGAGCTGCCAGTAGTTCTTCATGCCATCGCGATCGTCATCCGCCGGCGGTGTGCCCAGATACAGCAGGCGCAGGCGCGACTGGTTGCGGTTGAGCGTGACGCGCGCGGCCGCCATGCTGGTCAGCGTCGCCAGACATTCCTTCGCGCAGCCGGGACCAGCCAGCGCCACCAGGGTCATGCGCGGCTCGCTGTCGCGCCAGGCATAGGCCTGGCCATCGGCCAGCTGCACCTGCAGCTTCTCGTCGACGAAATTTCGTTGTGGCTGGATCGGCTGACCATTGCCCTTGGCACCCGGTTGCCAGCCACTCCAGGTGAGCAAGCCGGCCGCGATCATCGGCGCGGCAAACACCAGCGCGATCAGGAGCAGGAACATCCGGCTGCGGCGCAACGATTTCGGATCAACAGTATTCATCGGACTTCATCGTCATTCGGAGGACGGGATTCGCGTGGCTTGCGCTTGCGATTGAGCACCAGCAGGATCACCACCGCCGCGATCGCAAACGAGAACCACTGGAACGCATAGGCCCGGTGCCGTGCCGGCGGCATCGAGGAAAAGTCGAGTGTGTGCACGCGCACATAGATCGAGGCCGGATCGGCATCCAGCGCCAGCACGCGCGGATACAGCGGGCGGCCGAGGTCGCGGGCGACTGCCACTGGATCCAGGAAGATGCTGCTCTTCGGCCATTGGGTCTGCCGCGCCAGCGCATCGCCACCCATTTCGAAACCGAGCGGCGGCGGCGGCACGTACAAGCCCTCCAGGCTGACCTCACCAGTGGGCAACGGCGGCAATTGCGGCACCTGCGCCGTGCCATTGCCCGGCAGGAAACCGAGATCCACCAGCAGCAGAGGTTGCGCTTGATCGCGCACCACGAACGGCGCAAAGACTTCCACCCCGCCGCGCTCGTCATGCTGCGGGTTGTCCAGCAGATACAGCCGATCGACCAGATAACGGCCATCTACCTGCACCCTTGGAAACCCATCGGCGGGTGGCATCTCGGCCACCTTGGCGAAGTCCTGCCGGGGCGCGGAAGCCGATGCGGCATACCGCCGCAGAAGTGCTTCCTTGAAGTCGGCGCGGTGCAGCTGCCAGACGCCCAAACGTATGAACAGCAAGGCGCCAGCCGCGGTCAGCAGGATGGCCCACCATGACGGACGGCGAAACCGGATCACGCGGCGTGTCCGCCGGCGATCGCTATACTGCCGTTGTCGAAATGGATCGGATCAATCACGTGGAAACCATCTACAAATGTGCGCTGGTGGTGATGCTGCTGGTGGTTATTTTCAGCCTCGGCCAGGCGCTGTACTTCATGATGACCGACAAGGACGACGACAAGCGCACCGTGTGGGCGCTGACCCGTCGCATCGGCCTGTCACTGGTGCTGATTGGCATGGTCGCGTTTGGCATCTGGATGGGTTGGCTGCATCCCCACGACATCGGCCAGTAATTGTACCCGGCTACTGTCGGCACTGCGGCCCCGCGACAAATCGCGCGATATGGCGGCTGACTGCGGCAAACGTTGAGTGGTTCCTCGCTACAACAAAAAGCCCGCCAATGGCGGGCTTTTTGTTGCCTGAGTCAGTACTGCCGAATCAGAGAATATAGACGAACATGAACAGGCCGAGCCAGACCACGTCGACGAAATGCCAGTACCAGGCCACCGCCTCGAAGCCGAAGTGGTGGTCCTTGTTGAAGTGACCCTTCAGCACGCGGAACCAGATCACCGCCAGCATGATCGTGCCCAGCGTCACGTGCAGGCCATGGAAACCGGTCAGCAGGAAGAAGGTCGAACCGTAGACGCCACTGTGCAGGGTCAGGTTCAGTTCCTTGTAGGCCTCGATGTACTCGTGCGCCTGGAAGTTCAGGAACAGCGCGCCCAACAGCACGGTGAGACCCAGGAACACCAGGATCTTGCCGCGATGGCCCGCGCGCAGCGCGTGATGCGCGATCGTCACGGTTACGCTGGAGCTGAGCAGGATCAGCGTGTTCAGCAGCGGCAGGCCCCATGCCGGTACGGTACTGAAAGTACCGCCGATATGTTGCGGGCCATTGCCGCCATTGGCGCCCCACGAGGCGGCGTAATTGCTCCACAGGAACTCATGCGTCAGCGTGCCATGGCCGGTACCGCCGAGCCACGGCACCGAGAACATGCGGATGTAGAACAGCGCGCCGAAGAACGCACCGAAGAACATCACCTCGGAGAAGATGAACCACATCATGCCCATGCGGAACGAGGTGTCCACCTGGTGGTTGTAGTTGCCGGCCAGCGACTCGTTGATCACCGAGCGGAACCAGCCGAAGAACATGCCCAGCACGCCGATCACGCCGATGAGCAACACGGTCTTGCCGAAGCCGGCATCGCCAGGCTCCGCATTCAGCCAGTGCGCGGCACCGAACACGGTGGTGAACATGACCACTGCGGCCACGAACGGCCAGTAGCTCTTGGCCGGAACAAAGTAAGCGTCGTGCTGCTGACCCATGGTGAGACCCCGTGGATTTCTCTTGATGACTTAACCCCGTCAGGCCGACCGGGGAACTGCATGCCGGTCGTCAGACATGACCGGTTGAAGAAAAACATGTCGCGACTGCGGTACCGCTATTTCATCAGCATGATCTGCACGAACGACACCAGGAAGAACGCGGCCACGATCACGACAAGGATCGTCACGGTGCGCCGCACACCCTTGCGGCGGTCCGCATCGAACTGGTCAGTCACTGCTTGCTGCATTTTCGGTTGCGTCATGTGAATCGCTGCTCTGGGCGCCTCACCACCGTTTCCAGTGTGAGTGCCCTGTGGAGGGTCAATCGTTGACGTGGCCGTGCGCCAGTTCGTCGTCGTGAATCACCGGCGGCACCTCGAAGGTGTGATGCGGCGCCGGCGAAGGCACCGTCCACTCCAGGCCCTTGGCACCTTCCCACACGCGGTCGGTGGCCTTCTTCTTGGAGAACCACACGCCGTGGATCAGCACGCCGAGGAAGATCAGCTGCGAGGCGCCGAACAGGAAGCCGCCGATCGAGCTGATCATGTTGAAGTTGGCGAACGCCACGTTGTAGTCCGGGATGCGGCGCGGCATGCCGGCCAGGCCCAGGAAGTGCTGCGGGAAGAACAGCACGTTGACCCAGATCACGCTGTTCCAGAAATGCACTTTGCCCCAGAACTCGCTGTACATCCGGCCGCTCCACTTCGGCAGCCAGTAATACGTGGCGGCGATGATCGCGAACAGCGCGCCGGTCACCAGCACGTAATGGAAATGCGCCACCACGAAGTAGGTGTCGTGGTACTGGAAGTCGGCCGGTACCAGCGCCAGCATCAGGCCGGAGAAACCGCCGATGGTGAACAGGATGACGAACGCGATCGCGAACAGCATCGGCGTCTCGAACGTCATCGAGCCGCCCCACATGGTGCTGACCCAGTTGAAAACCTTCACGCCGGTCGGTACCGCGATCAGCATCGTCGCGTACATGAAGAAGATCTCGGCGCCCATCGGCAAGCCGACCGCGAACATGTGGTGCGCCCACACGATGAACGAGAGGAAAGCGATCGAGGCAATCGCGAACACCATCGCCTTGTAGCCGAAGATCGGCTTGCGCGCGAAGGTCGGGATGATCTCCGAGATGATCCCGAATGCCGGCAGGATCATGATGTACACCTCGGGATGCCCGAAGAACCAGAAGATATGTTGAAACAGGACGGGGTCACCGCCGCCGCCCGGGTTGAAGAAGTTGGTGCCGAAGTACTTGTCGGTGAGCAGCATCGTCACCGCACCGGCCAGCACCGGCATCACCGCGATCAGCAGGAACGCCGTGATCAGCCAGCTCCACACGAATACCGGCATCTTCAGCAGATCCATGCCGGGCGCGCGCATGTTGAGGATGGTCGCGATGATGTTGATCGCGCCCATGATCGAGCTGATGCCCATCAGGTGGATCGCGAACACCACATAGGCCAGCGAATCGCTCTGCAGTGACAGCGGCGGATACATCGTCCAGCCACCGGCCGGGCCACCGCCTGCCATGAACAGGGTGGACAGCAGCAGGGTGAAGGCGAACGGCAGGATCCAGAACGACAGGTTGTTCATGCGCGGCAATGCCATGTCCGGCGCGCCGACCATCAACGGGATCATCCAGTTACCGAGGCCGACGAAGGCCGGCATGATCGCGCCGAAGATCATCACCAGCGCATGCATCGTGGTCAGCTGGTTGAAGAAATACGGCTGCATCAGCTGCATGCCCGGCGTGAACAGCTCGGCGCGGATCAGCATCGCGAAACTGCCGCCGATGAAGAACATTACCAGCGCGAAAACCAGGTACAGCGTGCCGATGTCCTTGTGGTTGGTGGACATGCACCAACGCTGGAAGAAACTCTTCGGCGCGCCGTGGTGATCATCGTGCTGATCATGGGTGGCTGCGTGGGACATGGCCTTGCACCTCTAACCTGAAATATTGAATGCGACTGCGATGAGACTGCGAGTAGCTGGGGATCGGCCTTACTTGGCCGTGGCAGGTGCCGCAGCGGTCTGGGCGGACGCCGGTGCAGCCGCCGTGGAGGCCGCCGCCGGTGCCGCGGCAGGTGCTGCCGACTGCGCCTCCTGCTCTGCCAGCCACTTGGCGAAATCCGCCTTGGACTTGGCCACCACCACGATCGGCATGAAGCCGTGATCCTGGCCACACAGCTCGGCACACTGGCCGCGATACGTACCCGGCACCGTGATGTTGGTCCAGGCCGCATTGATGATTCCGGGAATCGCATCGAGCTTCCAGCCCAGCGCCGGCACCCACCAGGAGTGGATCACGTCGGCACCGGTGATCACGAAGCGGATCTTGGTGTCGACCGGCACGACCAGCGGCTTGTCCACGTTCAGCAGGTAGGTATTCTCGTCGCCGGTCATGACCTTATACGGGTCCATGCCGGAACCGAGCTGGCGGGTCTGGTCGCTCAGCGTATCAAGCTTGGACATGAAGCCGACCTTGCTGATCGGCTTGCCCAGGTAGTCGACGTAGTCGTAGCGCCACTTCCACTGGTAGCCGGTGACCTTGACCGTCATCTGCGAACCGGTGGTGTCGGACCAGGAGGTAATGCCGCCGGTCGCCAGGTAGGCCAGCACGATCAGGATGATCACCGGGACCGTGGTCCAGACGATTTCCAGCATGGTGTTGTGCGACCACTTCTCGGCCACCGCGCCGCGCGATTTGCGGAAGCGGAACATGGCGATGAACATCGCGCCGAACACCAGGATGCCGATCACCACGCACACGCCGAGCGATATGTTGTTCAGGTCATAGGGCACCTGTGACCAGGTGCTCACGCCGCGCTGCATGTTCAGCTGGTACGGATGCGGATTGGCCTGAGCCGCGCCGCCGAACAGCGCAAGGGCAAGTGCCGCCCATGCCGTGAATGATCGCCTGATGCCGCCAGATGTCATGTCTTGCACCTTTGTTGAACCTGTTCGCGTGGCGGGCCATTGAAATCAGCCAGCAACACCATGAGTTTCTTCGACAGCTCGACGCGTTCCTGTTCCGCCAGAAAAGCGCCGATCTCCAGCTCGTGTCCGTGCGATGACAGCAGCAGGCGCTGGCGCCCATTGCCCGGCTCCAGCAGCACGCGTACCCAGTACGACTGGAAACGCACACTGCGGCGACCTGGCAGGGATTGCACCTCCAGCGACGAAGCGTCGAGGGTGATGCGCTCACTACGGTCGCCGGCCCGCCAGGCCACGCTCAACGCGACAGCCACGGCGGCGGATTCAGCCAAGGCAAACAGCGGAGCAAATACATTCCCCTGCCATGCGCCCAGTCCTGCCGTTATCAGCGCCAGTGCCACCAGAACCACGATCAATCGACGCAACCCGCGCCGGCTGAGCGCGCGATTGGGCTTGAGCCACATCGTCACGCACGGCAAGCCGGCGACAGCTGGTCGAAGCACGATCATGGAGATCCGGCGTGCCTGGAACAGCGGAATGATAGGCCGCGGCGAGTCAGCGGGCAAGAATGACGCACCCACGCGGTCCGGGGCGTAGCACTCATTCCCTTCGACAGACGCCTCGGCAGTTCTTCCAAACCGCCGCCGCACACTGACCGATCCACTTAGTTTGTGCACCCGACATACCGTGTCCAGCGTACAATTCCGCGTTTTCCCACCGTCCCTGCAAACGTACCGGCTTACTCTGTGACCCTACCCATTCTCAGCCCCGAACTCCCCGCTGGCGCCGGGCCCGCACGTGCGCGCATCACGGCCGCATGGCTGCGCGACGAGACCGAGGCGGTCAACGACCTGCTCGCCCAGGCGACCTTGCCGCCGGTCGAGCGCGAGAAGGTGATCGACCTTGCCGCTGAGCTGGTCAGCCGGGTGCGCTTGCGCGCCAAGGACCAGAGCGCCGTCGAATCCTTCATGCGCCAGTACGACCTCTCCTCCGAGGAAGGCGTGCTGTTGATGTGCGTGGCCGAAGCGCTGTTGCGCATTCCCGACAAGGCCACTGCCGACAAGTTGATCCGCGACAAGCTGGGCGACGCCGACTGGAAGAAACATCTGGGCCAGAGCGAGTCGCTGTTCGTCAACGCCTCCACCTGGGGCCTGATGCTCACCGGGCATCTGGTGAATCTCGCCGAGGACACCCGTCACGATTTCACCGGCGCGCTGAAGCGGCTGGTCGGTCGCGCCGGCGAACCGGCGATCCGCCTCGCCGTGCGTCAGGCGATGCGCATCATGGGTCACCAGTTCGTGATGGGGCAGACCATCGACGAAGCGCTGGATCGCTGCGCGAAGAAGGAATACGCGGTGTACCGCTATTCCTACGACATGCTGGGCGAGTCGGCGCTGACCAGTGAGACTGCCGAGCGCTACCAGCAGGATTACCGCAACGCGATCGCCGCGATCGGTGCGCGCGGCCCGTTTGCGAACCACACCGACGCGCCGTCGATCTCGGTGAAGCTGTCCGCGCTGCACCCACGCTATGAGGTGGCCAAGCGCGAACTCGCTCACCGCCAGCTCAGCGAGAAACTGCTGGAGCTGTCGCAGCTGGCGATGAAGTACGGCATCGCGTTGTCGGTGGACGCCGAAGAGGCCGAACGCCTCGAGCTGTCGCTGGACATCATCGGCGACGTGTTCACGCACCCCTCGCTGCAAGGTTGGAACGGCCTCGGCATCGTGGTGCAGGCCTACGCCAAGCGCACCCCGTTCGTGATCGACTGGCTGATCGAGACCGCGCGCGCCGCGAATCGCCGCTGGTATGTGCGCCTGGTCAAGGGCGCCTACTGGGATGCCGAGATCAAGCGCGCGCAGGAAAACGGCCTGGCCGGCTACCCGGTGTATACGCGCAAGCCGAACACCGACGTGTCGTACCTGGCCTGTGCGCGGCGCCTGTTCAACGCCGGCGTCGAACTGATCTATCCGCAGTTCGCCACGCATAACGCACACTCGATCGCCGCCGTGCATCACATCGCACAGGGCCGTCCGTACGAGTACCAGCGCCTGCACGGCATGGGTACCGACCTGTATGCCGAAGTGATCGGCCCGCAGAACCTCAACGTGCCGTGCCGCGTGTACGCGCCGGTCGGCACGCACGAGGACCTGCTGCCGTACCTGGTACGTCGCCTGCTCGAGAACGGCGCCAACACCAGCTTCGTCAACCGCGTCGTCGACGAGAGCGTGCCGGTGCGCACCCTGGTCGCCGACCCGTGCGAAACCGTACGCGCTTTTGCTTCGATCCCCCACCCGCGCATTCCGCTGCCGGTCAACATCTACGCAGAACTCCGGAAGAATTCCATGGGCGTCAACTTCTCCAACGACAACGAACTGAAGGCGATGGCCGACGCGGTCAACGCCCATGCCGGCCCGTGGGCCGCAGCTCCCCTGGTGCCGGGCGCGACCGCCAACGGCCCGACCGTGCAGGTGACCAACCCCGCCGACCGCCGCCAGACCGTGGGCAGTTACATCAGCGCCGACAGCGCCACCGTCGACAAGGCGCTGAGCAATGCCGTCGCCGCTCAGTTCGGCTGGGATCGTCTGCCCGCGGCCAGCCGCGCCGCGATCCTCGAACACGCCGCCGAACAACTCGAAGCGCACCGCGGCGAGTTCATCGCGCTGTGCGTGCGTGAAGCCGGCAAGAGCCTGCCCGACGCGATCGCCGAGATCCGCGAGGCCGCCGACTTCCTGCGTTACTACGCCACCATGGCACGCCGCCTGTTCGGTCAGCCCGAACAGTTGCCAGGCCCGACCGGCGAGAGCAACCAGCTATTCCTCAACGGCCGCGGCGTATTCGTCTGCATCAGCCCGTGGAACTTCCCGCTGGCGATCTTCCTGGGCCAGGTCAGCGCCGCGCTCGCCGCCGGCAATGCCGTTATTGCGAAACCGGCCGAGCAGACCTCGCTGATCGGCTATGCCGCGATCAAGCTGCTGCACGACGCCGGCGTGCCGGTCGACGTGCTGCAATATCTGCCCGGCGACGGCGCTACCGTCGGTGCCGCCTTGACCCGCGATCCGCGCGTCGCCGGCGTCGCCTTCACCGGCTCCACCGAGACCGCTTGGGCGATCAATCGCGCGCTGGCTGCGCGCAATGCGTCGATCGCCGCGCTGATCGCCGAGACCGGCGGCCAGAACGCGATGATCGCCGACTCCTCCGCCCTGCCCGAACAGATCGTCAAGGACGTGATCGCCTCCGCGTTCCAGTCCGCCGGCCAGCGCTGCTCGGCCGCACGCGTGCTGTTCGTGCAGGAAGACATCGCCGACAAGGTCTGCGCGATGCTCGCCGGCGCGATGGGCGAGCTGAAGGTGGGTGATCCGGGTCAGCTGTCCACCGACGTCGGTCCGGTGATCGACGAGGACGCCAGGAAGATCCTGGTCGACCACGCCGCGCGCATGGACAAGGAAGCGAAGAAGATCGGCGAAGTCGCGCTCGATCCGGCGCTCACCGCCAACGGCACCTTCTTCGCCCCCCGCGCCTACGAGATTCCCTCGCTGGCCACGCTGACCCGCGAAGTGTTCGGCCCGGTGCTGCACGTGATCCGCTGGAAGGGCAGCGAGCTGAAGCAGGTGGTCGATCAGATCAACGCCACTGGCTACGGCCTTACCCTCGGCATCCACAGCCGCATCAACGACACCGTCGACTACATCGCCAGCCACGCCCGCGTCGGCAACTGCTACGTCAACCGCAACCAGATCGGCGCGGTGGTCGGCGTGCAGCCGTTCGGCGGCGAGAACCTGTCCGGCACCGGCCCCAAGGCCGGCGGCCCGCACTACCTGCTGCGCTTCGCCGGCGAGCGCACGCTCACCATCAACACCACGGCGGCCGGTGGCAACGCCTCGCTGTTGACGATCGGCGAGTAACCGTCGCACGACCGCTTGTGCATTGCGCAAGCGGTCGGCGGCGCATGCGTGATAGAAAGGGCTGAACGCCGGCATGGTCCGGCTTGCAAGCGCCCCGAGCGAACGCACCATGGCACGTCCCGCCAGTCTGATCGGCCTGAATCACGCAGTCAGCCCCCCGCTGACGGATGACCCGCGCTATACGGCGGCCGAGATTCCGCCGAACGTATTGGTGTACCTGACCGAGCTGGCTGCCTCGCGCGGCATCGCCTGCGATGACTGGTTCGCCGGGCTTGGCCTGGATCGACGCCAGCTCAGCGACCCGACACTGCGGGTTTCCTACCGGCAGGCCAGCATGGTGGTGCGTCGCGCGCTACAGGCGATCGGCGAACCGGGGCTCGGGCTTAGCGTCGGGCGCACCGAAACGCTGGGCAGCTTCGGTCTGCTTGGCCTCGCCATGATGACCGCACGCACCTTCGGCGAGGCGATGGGCGTGGGCATCGAGTACCACAAGGTCTGCGGCAGCCTGCTCGACGTCACCTTCGAGGTGGTCAATGAGCGTCAGGTGGCAGTTGTTGCGTGGCCGCGTTTCAGCGACGCGGCGTTGCTGCCGTTCCTGTGCGAGGAACTGTTCTCCAGCTCGCTGGCGATCGCACGCCAGTTGCTAGGCGCATCGTTCAATCCCGCTCGACTGGAACTGAGCTACCCGCAGCCGGCGTATCGGCAGGCCTATGCCGACCTGTTCCAGTGTGAAGTGCAGTTCGGCATGCCGCTCAACCGCGTGCTGGTGGATGTGCAATGGCTGGGGCAGGAACTGCCCGGTCACAACCCACTCACCGCACGCCAGGCGTTGGCGCTGTGCATGCAGCAGCGTCCAAGCGGCAGCAGCGTGCACCAGGAAATTGTCGCCGCGGTGGAACGTCTGCTGCGTGGCCAGTTGCGGCAACCGCCGAAACTGCATGACGTGGCGCGCACGCTCAACCTCAGCGAGCGCTCATTGCGCCGCAAGCTGGCCGAAAGTGGGCGGATCTTTCGCGAGATCCACGACCGGGTACGCGCCGAACGCGCCCTGCAACTGCTCCAGGGCGGCAACCTGAGCGTGGCCGAGATCGGCAGCGAGGTCGGTTTCAGCGATCCGCGCGAGTTCCGGCGCGCGTTCAAGCGCTGGACCGGCATGGCCCCACAGGAAGCCCGTCGCGCGGCAGCCTGATCTGTCAACTTGTCGTCATACTGGCCGATTTGCCCCCCTTCCGTTGGCCGATTTGCCCTCCCCAGTCGCGGCCGATTGCGTGACAGTGAACCCCTCTGCAGATGCCGTTCGAATAGGGGTTCAACGATCATGCGCAAGTTGCTCATCACCATCACGCTCGGTGCCGTCCTTGCCGGCTGCAGCAACAGCCAGACGCCCACCGCGCAAAGCCAGTCCGACGCCAGCTTCGAGAGCAAGTTGCAGCAGCAACTGCTCGACGCCAAACCCGGCAACGTGATCGAGATACCCGCCGGCCATTACTCGCTCAAGCGCGGCCTCAGCCTGCGCACCGACGGCGTCACCATCCGCGGCGCCGGCATGGACAAGACCGTGTTGTCGTTCAAGGGCCAGGTCGTTGGTCCTGAAGGTCTGCTGGTCAACGCCAACGATTTCACCATCGAGAACCTGGCGATCGAGGACACCAAGGGCGACGCGCTGAAGATCAACCAGGGCAAGAACATCACCATCCACGGCGTGCGCATCGAGTGGACCGCCGGCCCGCAAACCACCAACGGTGCCTACGGCCTGTATCCGGTGAAGACGCAGAACGTGCTGGTCGAGGATTCGGTGGTGATCGGCGCCTCCGACGCCGGCATCTATGTCGGCCAGTCGCAGAACATCATCGTGCGGCGCAATCGCGCCGAGCAGAACGTGGCCGGCATCGAGATCGAGAACTCGATCAACGCCGACGTGTACGAGAACACCGCCACGAAGAACACCGGCGGCATCCTGGTCTTCAACATGCCAAACCTGTCGCAGGCTGGCCATGCCACGCGCGTATTCAAGAACAAGGTATTCGCCAACAACACCGGCAACTTCGCCGCCAAGGGCGCGGCGGTGGCCAGCGTGCCGGCGGGCTCCGGCGTGGTGGTGAACTCCAACGACAAGGTGGAGATCTTCGACAACGACATCGCCGACAACCAGACCGCCAACCTGATCGTCGCCAGCTATTTCTCGACCAACTACTACAACACCCGCGGCGTGGCCCCCGACTACAACCCGTACCCGAAGGGCATCTACATCTACGGCAACCGCCTTACCGGCGGCGGCGATTCGCCCGACGGGCTCAAGCTGAAGACCCTGAAGACCGCGGTCTACGGGCTCAGCGGCCACTTCCCGGACGTGCTGTGGGATGGTTACAGCGACCCGAAGGATCTGGTGAACGGCTTGCCGCCAGCGGGTGACCGTATCTGCATCCAGGACGTCAACGGTGTGCTGAATGCGGACGGCGCGCACGACTACAAGAATCCGAGCACCGACACCAAGCCGTATCAGTGCACCTTGTCCAAGTTGCCGCCGGTGGTGCTGAATCCGGAGCCGAAGGTGTGAGGGTATCGTCAGTGCGGATGAAGTGGATCAGACATGTGTTGCCGCTGCTCGCCCTGTTGTTGACGGCATGCCAGCACGGCATGCCGCCGGTGACCTTCCACGCCGACGGTCGCCCGCCAAAACTCAGTGACTGGCACGTGGTCGAGGTGCGCGACGGCAAGCTCGAGCTCAACGACGGCGTGGTGCCGTACGATCTCAATACGCCACTGTTCACTGACTACGCGCACAAGCTGCGCACGATCTGGATGCCGAAGGGCACCTCGGCGAAGTACAACCCCAGCGATACTTTTGACTTCCCGGTTGGCACGGTAATCAGCAAGACGTTCTATTACCCGCGCGGCGCCAGTGGCAAGTTAAGCGATATCGCACGCACCGACGATTACTCGCACGACTTCGCCGGCCAGGGTCTCGACATGGCACATGTGCATCTGGTCGAGACGCGCATCCTGGTGCGGCGTCAGGATGGCTGGGCGGCCATGCCCTACGTATGGAACGACGCGCAGACCGAGGCCACACTCGCCCGCACCGGCGCGGTGTTGCCGCTTACCCTGGTCGATGCCACACCCACCGACACCATACCTGCCCGCGAGGATTTCAACTACGTGGTTCCGGATGAAAGCCAGTGCGCCAGCTGCCACGCGCAGGACTGGATCGATCGCAAGATCCATCCGATCGGCCTGAAGGCACGCCACATCAACAAGGATTACCACTATGCCAGCGGCGAGCAGAACCAACTCGAGCACCTGATGCAGGTGGACTACCTCAGCGGTGCGCCGGCATCCGCTGCGACACCGCGCGACGCGAACTGGGCCGATCCGCAGGCGCCGCTGGATGCGCGCGCACGCGCCTACCTCGACATCAACTGCGGCCACTGCCACAACCCGCACGGCGCGGCCAATACCACCGGGCTGTCGCTGACCTACGACACGCCGGAAGATCGTCACCTGGGCATCTGCAAGCCGCCGACCGCCGCTGGCCAGGGCACCGGCGATCACCTGTTCGACATCGTGCCAGGCCGGCCGGACGACTCGATCATTCCATATCGACTGTCGTCCACCGAACCAGGCACGATGATGCCGGAGATCGGCCGCAGTACGGTGCACCGCGAAGGCGTGGCACTGATCAAGGCCTGGATCGCCGCGCAGCCGGGGAGCTGCGTGACGTTGCATTGAGAACCGATACCAATACAGAGCCGTGCCGGTGAGGTGCGGCCACACCATGCATGGGGAGCACGGCATGAGCATGCGTCAACGTCCACTTTCTTCCGCACTGCATCGCCTGCTGCTCGGTGGCGGCGCCCTGCTGCTATGCAGTCCGTGCATCGCGCTCGCCACCGACAATGCAGCGCAGGATGCCACCACCAGCAGCACGCCAGCCAACCCGAACAAGCCCAGCCCGGACAAGGCCAGTGCTGACAAGGCGAAGCTGCTCGGCAACGTCACCGTGACGGCGCAAAGCCGCTCGCAGGAGATGCAGTCGGTACCGATCCCGCTGCAGATCATCACTGCGAAACAGGTGCAGACGCTGGCCGCCACCGACATCAGCAAGATGGACATCTTCGTGCCCGGCCTGGTGGTCAGTGCCGACCAGCCGACCCAGCCCTCGTATGAACTGCGCGGCATCGGTGGCAGCGGATTCGGTGCCGGCACGGAATCCGCGGTCGGTGTCTATGTGGATGGTGTCTACGCCGCCCGTACCGGCGGCGCATTGCTGGCATTCAACGACATCGCTCGGATCGAGGTGCTGAAAGGTCCACAAGGCACTCTGTTCGGTCGCAATTCCGCTGGCGGCGCGATCTCCATCATTACCAATGAACCAAGTGACAAGTTCGAGGCAACGGGCACTCTTCGCTATGGCAATTACGGAGAGCGCTATGGCAATGCGCTGGTGAACATCCCGTTGAACCAGGACATGGCACTGCGCGTGAGCGTGTTGGACAACCAGAGCGACGGTTGGGTCAAAGACGCCGCCAGCGGCAAGCACTACGGCGGGAACGACGACTGGGGCACGCGGGCCGTGTATCGCTGGAACATCACGCCTGATACCCGCGTCCTTCTGGCCTGGGACCATGAGCAACTCAAGCAGGCGCCGCATCCGGCATTCGGGCTGATTCCGCCGTCGAGCTATATGCAGCTCCCGGCACCACTGAACAGCATGACCATACCGCCATACCCGGCCAATCCGGCGACCTACCTCGACCCCTTGCATTCGCCGCTATACAACGACGCCGTCGGTGCCGCCGAAACGCGCCGTTTTGACGGCGCCACCTTGACCGTCGACCATACCTTCAGCTGGGGCAGCTTCACGTCCACCACGGCGTGGCGCAACTTCGACACGTTCAACCTGGGCGACTACGACGGCACAAATAACTACAACATCTATCTCGATACAGCCAACATCGAGCACAACAACAGCTGGTATCAGGAGTTCAAGCTATCGGGCAACACCGACCTTATCGACTGGGTCACCGGCACCAGCTTCTACTTGGAGAAGTCGCATCAAACCAGCCAAGTCGACGTCAACACCAACTCCGTGACTACGCTGATCCTCAACAATTTTGCCAGCCAGGTGGGATGGCCACTGGTCGATGGCCTCATTCCAACCATGCCGCAGCTGGCCTCCCTGCTCGGCGACCCCTGGAGCGAACAGGTCCGCAACAGCCAGACCATCACGTCGTACGCGACCTATGGCGACGTGATCTGGCACCTCAGCGACAAGCTCAACCTCACCACCGGCGTGCGTTTCACCCTCGATCAGAAACAATATAGTTGGTTCATCCCGCCACGATACGCACCCCAGCTCGATGCCACCTTGGCCGCGCTGCCTCCGTCAGGGAATCCCATTTTTGACTCCCTTGTTCTTCCCGAGTTCGAGCAAAACCTCATATTCACCCCCGAGACCGCCGGTCCTATCGGTGTGCTGACACAAAAGCGCGACAACTGGCGCAACGTCAGCCCGCGCGTGGTGCTGGACTACCATTTCACCCCGAACGTGATGGCCTATGGGTCCGTGACGAGGGGCTACCAGGCCGGCGGCTTCAACTTCCAGCAGGTCGGCGGAACCTACGCGCCGGAGCACGTGACCAACTACGAAGGTGGCGTCAAGACCGTGTTCCCGGATCAGCACCTGTTGTTCAATGTGACCGGGTACTACTACACCTACGACAACCTGCAGGGACTGTCGCTCCAGCCGGCACCCGCGGGTACCAATGGCGTTCCGGAATACGTGATATCCACCAGCGACCAGCACGCTCATGGACTGGAGGTCGAGCTGCAGTGGATACCATTTGACAATCTGCAGCTGGGTCTCAATGGCGCCTATATCGATTCGACCTACACGCATTACATCTCTACGGACAACAAAAACCTGTCCGGCCAACCCACCGGCACTCCCTTCTTCTCCGGTGCCGCCAACCTCAGCTATACCGTGCCGGATGTATTCAACGGCAGTCTGGTCTATAACGCCGCCTACGGCTTTCGCGGCAAGACACGCTGCAACGCCGATTCGGGATTCCAGGGCACGTGCCAGGTCAGTCCCAATTTCCCCGTCGGCACCTCGCAGCAGAGCGTCGACATGCGGCTGGACTGGAATGCGCCGGGCGATCACTGGGGTGTCGGCATCTTTGTCAGCAACCTGCTCGACAAGCGCTACGTCACCGGCGTCGACAATACTGCGGCGCCACTAGGCTCGGCTTACGCGAACATCACGCCACCACGCACGTGGGGCGTGGAGCTGCGCGCGAAGTTATGACGCCGACGGCCGGCGCAGCCACACAGCCCGTCCTCACGCATATTTCCGATGCATGAGCGCATGCTGCATGCCTTCACACAAGTGACCCTCATGACCGATTCCACAACCGACCTCAGCCAGCGCCTGCAAATCCTGCGCACTGCCCAGCGTGCCGAGCCGATGCCGGATTGGCCAGCGCGCGCCGCAAGGCTGCGTACGCTGGAGAAGATGCTGCTCGAACAGCGCGAGGGTTTTGCGTTGGCGATCAATGCCGACTTCGGCTGCCGCCCGCGCGAGGAAACAGATCTGCTGGAACTCTTCCCCAGCCTGTCCGCAGTCCGCCACGCGCTCGGTCACGGCCGACGCTGGATGAAGCCGCGGCGTCGGCTGGCCGGCCTGGCGTTCCTGCCGGCACGCACCGAACTGCGCCCGCAGCCACTCGGCGTGATCGGCATCATCGTGCCGTGGAATTACCCGCTGTATCTGGCGGTCGGCCCGCTGGTCGACGCGCTGGTCGCCGGCAATCGCGCGATGCTGAAGATGAGCGAGTTCACGCCGCGCTTTTCGGCGTTGTTCGCCGAACAGGTGGCGCGCTATTTCCAGCCCGACGAAGTAGCCGTGGTGACTGGCGATGCGACCGTAGCACAGGCCTTTTCTGCACTGCCGTTCGACCATCTGCTGTTCACCGGTTCCACCGCGGTCGGCCACCATGTGATGCGCGCAGCGTCCGCCAACCTGACTCCGGTGACGCTCGAACTGGGCGGCAAGTCGCCGGCGATCATCGGACCCGGCGCGCGTTTCGAACATGCGGTGGAACGCATCCTGTTCGGCAAGCTGGTCAATGCAGGGCAGACCTGCATCGCGCCCGACTACGTGCTGCTGCCCCGTGCGCAGGTAGCTGATTTCGTCGCTGCGGCTCGCGCTACCGCTGGCCGGCTGTATCCCAAGCTGGGTGAGAACGAGCAATACACCACCATTGTTTCCGACCGCCAATACCAGCGTATTGCGGCGCTACGTGACGGTGCCGTAGCCGCCGGCGCGCGTGCCGTAGCCTTGGGTGACGAAGCCACAGGCAACACGCAACCGCGCCGGCTCCTGCCGGTGCTGTTGACCGGTGTCAATGACACGATGAGCGTGATGCAGGAAGAAATCTTCGGCCCGTTGCTGCCACTGGTGCCGTACGACAGCCTGGACGAGGCGATCGCCTATGTCGCTGCGCATCCGCATCCGCTGGCGCTGTATCTGTTCGAGCAGGATCAGGCGTTGATCGACCGCGTGCTGACACGCACCGTGGCCGGCGGCGTCAGCCTCAACGACACCCTGTTTCACATCGCCCAGCATGGCCTGCCGTTCGGCGGCGTCGGCGCCTCCGGCATGGGTGGTTATCACGGCGAAGCCGGTTTCCACACGTTCTCGCATCTGAAGCCGGTGTTCCGGCAGGCGCGCTTCAACGGCGTCGGCCTGCTCAACCCACCGTACGGTGCACGCTTCAAACGCATGCTAGGCCTGTTGTTGAAACGCGGTTGAACCGGCGCGGCTGAACCACGCTACTGCTACCCTCGCGAATGCACTGGGGCGCCGCCACAGTCATGCATCCCGACAGGTATCGCCATGCAATGTTTTGTCTATGCCAGCCAGCGCAAGCACGGCAGTTATCTGTGGCTGGCGCGGCGTGACGCGTTTGACGTGCTGCCCGAGTCGCTGGTGTTGCTGCTGGGCGAACTGCGCTTCGTGATGGAAGTGTCGCTCGACGAAGAGCGCAAGCTGCCGATCGAGGATACCGAGCAGGTACTCGAGCATCTGCGCACACAGGGCTGGCACCTGCAGTTGCCGCCAAATGAAACGCTGGCCACAGCAAACCACCTCGCCTACACGCATTCCCCGCAAGGTGAACGCGGCGAGTGAATCGCGCACATTTAAGTCGCTCGCGTTAACACTTGGTTACCGTCTGCACATCCAACGATTTCTATACTGTCGCCATGACCCAGCCCAAATCGCGCCGCCGCCCGCCCTTCCTGCAAGCTCTCGCCTGGTTCATCCCGGGGCTCATCGCGGTCGCCGCTGCCGGATTGGCGACCCATCCGCTGACGCTGATTCCGCTGCTGCTGGCCAATGCACTGACCATGGCGGCGATCTGCCACGCGATCGGTTTCGATCCCGAACCACGTTTCGGCCGCACCGTGTTGCGCCGCGGCGCCGCGCATCTGGTGATGTTCACCGGCTACACCGCACTGGTGTTCGTGCTGGTCGCGTGGCCGATGCTGCAGCTGAGCCAGGCGCCCAGCCTCGGTATGGCATTGCTGCTGGCCGCGGCACTGGTGCTGGCGCTGGTGGCCCTGTGGCGATTGTGGCCGGCGTTCGGACTGGTGTTCGTGTGGGACGACGCCTATCCGACCCAGCGCGATGGCTCATGGATCTTCACGGCCACCCTGCGCAGCATCGCGTTTGGTCGTCACCTGTCGCATGAGGAGCGTTTCTTCAGCCACTTCCTGCCCGCCGCGCTGGCCCTGTTGGTGCTGGCCTTCGGCGCGATCGCACTGACCGGCCTGGTTGGCATGCTGCCGTCCGAGCCACGCATCGCCGCACTGGTGCTGTACGGCATCGTGCTGCTGCCGCTGGGTTGCCTGGTCATTGCCAATCGCACGCTGCGTGCGCTGCTGTGCGAGCGACACCACCAGCCGCGTCGACGTACTGACAACACCGGGCTGCCGACGCAGGTAGCCGCAAGCATCCCGCGCCCCGTGTTGAGCGAAGAGGAGCGCACTGCCGGCACACCCGAGCAAGCGGAGGCTTTGCTGGCTGCCACCCGCGATGGCGATATCGAACGTGCGCTGGCGCTGATCGAAGCCGGCGCCGATCCCGACACCGCACCCGCTGCCGGAGACCGCGACCAGCGCCCGGTCTTGATGCTGGCCGCGCTGCTGCCCGACACCCGCCTGCTGCGCGCACTGATCGCCAAGGGTGCCGATGTGAACCGCACCAGCGGCGGTCTCACGCCACTGCTGGCTGCCACGCGTGACAGCTGGCACGGCCGCGCCGAGGCGGTGTTGACCCTGCTCGCCAACGGCGCCAGCCCGCTGGTCACCGATGCCGAAGGCAACACGCCGCTGCATGGCGCCGTGCTGAGTGCCGAGCCGGGCGTGGCGGCGATGCTGCTGGATGCCGCCGCACCGGTAAATGCACTGAACCAGGCCGGCATCAGCCCGCTGGCCACCGCCTGTCGCGCGGCCAACTGGACACTGGCGAAATTCCTGCTGGAACATGGCGCCAAGCCCGCGCCGGCCGATGGCGAACCGGCGCTGGTCGCCGCCGCCGGCATCGCCGACGACGATGTCGCTGGCGTCAAGCTGCTGCTCAAGCACCGCGCTGCGGTCAACGCGGTCGACGCACGCCATCGGCATGCCCTGCTGGGCGCTGCCGCCGAAGGCCATGAACAGATCGCCCGCGCGCTGTGCGCCGCCGGCGCCGATGTCAATCTGGCCGACCAGAACGGCAGCACCGCGCTGATGGAAGCGGCGCGCGCCGGCGCGGGCGCAATCGTTCAACTGCTGGCCGTGGCGCAGCCCGATGCGCGCGTGCGCGACCAGCATGGCCGCGACGCACTGACTCTGGCCTGCCAGTCACCGCATGCGCAGGGTGAAACCGTTCGCGCGTTGCTCGCGCTGGGCGCCGAGCCAAAGACACCCGGCAGCGATGGCCGTAGCGCGCTCGATCACGCCGCTGCCGCCGGTCGCTGGGATCTGGTCGCACTGCTTGATCCGGACACACCGCTGCCAGCCAGCCTTAGCCGTGAGCTGCTGAGCGAGGGCGCGGATACGCCGACGCACCTGCTCGACGCACTACGCTTCGGGCACTGGGCGATCGTGTCGGGTTTTGCTGAGCGCGCGCGCGAATGGCCGTCGGCACAACTGGCACAGCTGTATCTCGATCTGGCCACCCCGGGCCTCGCGGCCGCGCGCCGCTGGCTGCTCGAACACGGCCTTGATGCCGAGACGCGACTGGAGGCCCCGCGACTGGACGACGCCGAAACCGGCGAAGCGCCGGCGCTGCCACCGTTGGGGCGGCGCCTGTTCGATGCCTTGCTACAGCAACTGCCGAGCTCGACCGAAGCACTGGAGGATTTGCTGCAGGCCGGTGCCAGCCCAGCCGGTGCCAACCTGCTGGCGCTGGCGTTGTCGCGTCTGAACGGTGCAGCGCAAGGCGCCGCGTTGCCGCTGAACCTGCTTGAGCGCGGTGCCGATCCGTTCGGCCCCGACGCGCGCGAACGCACGCCGCTGCATCTGGCCGTGGTCAATGCACAGCCCGAGTTGTTGCAGGCCCTGCTGGCTCGCGGCTGTGATCCGAACACACGTGACCGCGACGGTCGTACCCCGTTGTTTGCCGCGCTCGAACATGGCGCGCAGGCGCTGCCGCTGGTGCGTGCGCTGATCGCCCACGGCGCCAACCCGGAAGCCGCCGACGCGAACGGTGAAACCCCCCTGGGGCTGGCACTGGAACATCCGGCCGTGGAACGTTGGCTGGACTGGCGCGACTGGCCACGGCCGCAGCGCCCGCTACGCGCCGATGACCTGCCCGCCGCCGCCGCTGCCGGTGCACTGGCCACGGTACAGCGTCTGCTGGAGCTGGGTTTCGCCGTCAATACGCAGGACGATCAGGGCGCCTCCGCACTGCTGCGCGCCTGTGGCGCCGGCCATCGCGAGGTTGCCGCCTGCCTGATTGATGCTGGTGCCGATCCCTCACTGGCCGCACGCAGCGGCGTGACACCGCTGGTTGCGGCGGTTGCCGCACGGCGTGAGGCGCTGGTTGGCTTGCTGCTGGAACACCAGGTCGCTGCGGACCAGCGCCTGCCGAACGATGCCACGGCGTTAATGGCCGCCGCCGCGATGGGTTATCCGGAGATCGTCGAGCAATTGCTGGATGCCGGTGCCGACGTCAATGCGGTCGATGCGGGCGGACGCAGCGCGCTGCATGCCGCCGCGCAATTCGGCTTCGAACACAACGACAGCCTGCGCGCGCGACGCCTGTTCGATGGCCTACTCAAGCACGGCGCCGACATCAACCATGCGGACGGTGAAGGCAAGACGCCGCTGCTGTTGCTGCTCGGTGCAGAACTGCGCCCCGGCAGCGATTGCGATGCCACCCATATCGGCGCGCTGGTGCCCTTGCTGCTGGAGGCCGGCGCCAAGGTCGAACACGCCGACCAGCGCGGCGTCACCGCGCTGCACGCCTGCGCGATGCATGCCTTGCTGCCACCTGCACGCGTCCTGTTGTCACGCGGTGCCGACCGCGGTGCCGTCGATGCGTTCGGTCGCACCGCTGCCGACGTGGCGCGTCAACTGGGTTATGTCGATATCGCGCACGAACTGGCCAGCCGCAGCGGCGCGATACCAAGCGTGCGCCAGACCCTGCGTCAGCCGGCGCAGCCAGCCGAGTAAGCGATCGTCACGGCACCGCTTTCCGGCGCAGTCGCCACGGTGCGCCATCGCAGTGCGCGCCATGCACTCACCACCTGTGCCGTTTCGATCTCATCCACCCGTCGAATCGCCGGCAGGCCACCGAGAACGACCACATCACTGCTGTACCCGCTGCGTGGTGTCCATACCTGCGGTGAGCGGGAACCCATCAGCACCACCAACGGGCAGCCCATGGCGGCGGCAAGGTGGGCCGGACCGGTGTCCACCGAGACCATGCTGTGGGCGATCTCCAGCAGCGCCTTCATGCGGCCGATCGGCAACACGGCAGCATCAATCCTGGATGACTTCGCATCGGTGACCGCGAGCAGCGTGTCGAGATAGCCTCTCTCGGCGGCCGAGCCGCAGAACAATACTTGCGCCTGTGGCAGCCGGTTGCTGATGGCACGTGCCAACGCGGCCCAGCGCTCCGCCGGCCAGGACTTGTCGTCATCTTCGGCGGCACGAATCCCACTCCAGCGCATGGTGCGCTTGTTGGCTGGCTGCAGCAGCACCAGCGGGCGCCCGGTCATGCCCTGGGTGCTCAACCATGCCTCGCGGTCAGCTCGCTCGCTCGCACTGACGTGCATCTTCGGCGCGGCGCCCACGGGGGATGCCATCGGCGCGATGCTTGTACGGAATGCGGCCGGCGTGGTGTCGCCGAATCGCAACAGCAAGTCCACCCAGTGCTCGTCCTCGATCAGCGGGATGTCTTCGATGAAGGTGCAGTGGTCGGCCGGCACACCGGCCAGCGCCAGCATCGGTCGCACCTTGGTGCGCGTGCGCTCCACCGGTTCACTGATGTAGAACGGTGCCCCGCGCAGGCGCCGCAACGCCAGCACGGCACGCCACCGCTGCGGATGCATCCAGAGCGGCCCGGACTGCGAGTTGAGGGGAATGCAGTCGGCCACCTCCGGTTCCGCTGAGTAAAGCGCCGGCGACCAGTCCCCCAACGCGAGCAACTGGCAGGGCCGGCCAAAGCGCATGTGCAATTTGCGCAACAGCGGCTGCAACAGGATGGTGTCACCGAGCCGACCGAAGCGGATGACGACGGGGCCGGTCTCGGCAGGGCAGTGAATCGTAGGCATGACTCCAAACAACGCCGGAACCGGTAGCCGGTTGACCCAGCGTACTCCGGTCCTGCACGAACCTGCCGGATCGATCCGAACCGATCCGACTGGCTCAGTCAGTCGTCGCCGGCCAGCGGCTTCCCGGCATCACGCCGGCGCTGACGTTCGGCGCCCGGCTCGGCATCCGCCTCGAACAGTTGCTGCAGATCGACCAGCGCGTCGCGGGTGCTCTGGATCAGCTTGGTTTCGTCGTCATAGACCAGCGCCTGCTTCCTGAGCACATCCTCGTCATAGCGACGGAAACGCTCCACCCGGTCGGCCGCCAGCTCATGCGACAGGCCCAGTGCCTCCAGTGTCTTGCGGGTCATCTTGAGACTGGAATGGAACGTCTCGCGCACCGGATCGTCCACGCCCAGGTCCATCAGCCGGAATACGTGCTGGCGGTTGCGCGCGCGCGCCACGATCTTCAGATGCGGGTATTGCCGCTTGACCAGCTCCGCGGTGCGCAGGTTCGCCTCCGGGTCATCGGTGGCCAGCACGAACACCTCGGCCTTGTCGGCCTGCGCCGCACGCAGCAGTTCCGGTCGCGCCGGGTCGCCGAAGAACAAGTTGACGCTACCGAAGCGGCGCGAGAAATCCACCTGCTCGGCCGAATGCTCCAACGCCACGAATGGAATACCCTGTGCACGCAACACGCGGGCGACGATCTGCCCCACGCGTCCGAAGCCGGCGATGATCACTCGCGGTGTAGCGGTGTCGATGGTGTCGAACTCGCGCGCCGGTTTCCTCGGTTTCACGTTCAGCGCTTTCGCCGCCAGCACCACCAGCAGCGGCGTCAGCGCCATCGTCAGGGTGATCGCCAGCACCAGCGCATCGCGCTGGCCGATGTCGATCAGGCCCTGCTCGGCGGCCTGGCGCAGCACCACGAATGCGAACTCGCCGCCACACGCCAGCAGCACCACCAGGCGCAGGGTATCGGAACGATTGAGGCCGCCCAGCAAACGCCCCAACGGCCACAGCAGGATGCCCTTCAGCATCAACAGCGCTGCCACCAGGCCGAATACCAGGGCCGGTCGATGCAGCAGCAGTGACAGGTCCATCGACATGCCGACGCTGATGAAGAACAGGCCCAGCAGCAATCCCTTGAACGGCTCGATGTTCGATTCCATCTCGTGCCGATATTCGGAGTCGGCGAGCAGCATGCCGGCGAGGAAGGCGCCCAGCGTCGCCGAGACTCCGGCCAGCTCCATCAGCAGGGCGACGCCCATCACTACCAGCAGCGCGGTGGCGGTGAACACCTCCACCGAATCGGCGCGCGCCACGAAGCGGAACACCGGCCGCAGCAGATAGCGGCCGCCGACCACCACGGCCAGGATCACTCCGACCGTGCGCAAGACGGCATACAGATCGAAGTTGTGCGCGCCCGTCGAGGATGCCAGCAACGGCACCGCGGCAATCAGCGGGATCGCGGCCAGGTCCTGGAACAGCAGGATCGAGAACACCTGGCGGCCATATGCGGAGCCGGCCTCCTTGCGCTCGGCCAGGATCTGCAGGCCGAATGCAGTGGATGACAGCGCCAGGCTGCCACCGACGATCGCCGCCGCATTGCCCGACAGGCCGAACAGGTAGTACGCCACCGCGCCGATCGCCACGCTGCAGCTCAGCACCTGCAGCAGGCCGGTGCCGAATACCGAACGACGCATCACCCACAGTCGTTGCGGCGACAGTTCCAGACCGATCACGAACAGCATCAGCACCACGCCGAACTCGGAGATCGTCGCGACTCCTTCGGTATCGCTGATCAGGCCCAGCAACTGTGGCCCGATCACCATGCCGGCCAGCAGGTAACCCAGCACCGAACCCAGCCGGAAGCGCTTGGTCAGCGGTACCGCGATCACCGTCGCCAGCAGGAACACCACCGCGGTCTTCAGGAAGTGCTGGCTGTCCACGCGTGGGCGACTCCGATCGGGGAGCTCCAATTATTCCACGCGCTGAGGCTGCGTGCGGAACACGACAACCGGAAAAAGAACAGGCCCGCACGCGGCGGGCCTGTTCTTTTTCATGGACGATTGCCTCGTCCGTAGAGGCTTGCAGCGCTTACTTGTTCGGCACTTCCTTCAGACCACGATTTTCCAGCATCGGCTCGAGGCTCGGATCCTGGCCGCGCCAGTCCTTGTACATCTTCGCCAGATCCTCGGTGTTGCCTCGTGACAGGATCATGCTGCGGAAGTGGTCGCCATTCTCGCGGGTGAGGCCGCCGTGATCCTTGAAGTTCACGAAAGCATCGTCAGCCAGCATCTGCGTCCACAAGTAGGCGTAGTAGCCGGCGGCGTAACCGTTGCCCCAGATGTGCTGGAAGTAGCTGGAACGGTAGCGCGGCGGCACGTAGCTGAGATCGATACCGTCCTTCTTCAGCGCAGCCGTTTCGAAGGCATCGGCATCCTGCAGCGGCGCATCGGCACCGAGCATGTGCCAGTTCATGTCGAGCAGGGCGGCAGCAGTCAGCTCGGTCATGTTGTAGCCCGAGTTGAACTTGCCGGCCTTCTTCATCTTGTCGACCAGTTCCTGCGGCATCGGTTCGCCGGTCTTGTAGTTCTTCGCGTAGTTGGCGAACACCTTCGGATCGGTGGCCCAGTGCTCGTTGAACTGCGACGGGAATTCGACGAAGTCGCGCGCCGTTGCGGTACCGGACAGGGTCGGGTACTGCTCGTCGGCGAACATGCCGTGCAGGCCATGGCCAAATTCGTGGAACATGGTGATCACGTCATCCAGCGACAGCAGCGCAGGCTGGCCTGCGGCCGGCTTGCTGAAGTTGGCGACGTTGTAGATCACCGGCTTGGTACCGAGCAGCTTCGACTGGCCAACCAGGTTGTCCATCCAGGCGCCGCCGTTCTTGTTGTCGCGCTTGAAGTAATCGCAGTAGAACAGCGCCAGCGACTTGCCGTCCTTGTCGAACACCTCGAACACGCGCACGTCGGGCTGGTACACCGGGATGTCATGGCGTTCCTTGAAGGTCAGCCCGTACAGCTGGTTGGCGGCATAGAACACGCCGTTCTGCAGCACGTTGTCGAGTTCGAAGTACGGCTTGATCTGGCTTTCGTCCAGATCATACTTCGCCTTGCGCACTTGCTCGGCGTAGTAGTTCCAGTCCCACGGCTCCAGCTTGAAGCTGGGCTGCTTGAGCGCGGCCTGGTCCTTGTCGATCTGCGCCTGGATGTCGGCAGCCTCCGTCTTCGCGCGGGCCACCGCGGCCGGTGCCAGCTTGTCCATGAAGGCCATCGCCGTTTCCGGCGTCTTCGCCATCTGGTCGTCCAGCTTCCACGCCGCATAGTTCGGGAAACCGACCAGCTTGGCCTGCTCGGCGCGGATCTGCGCCAGCCGCTCGATGATCTTGCGGGTGTCGTTGTCGTCGCCCTTCTCGGCGCGGTTCCAGGAGGCCTCGAACACCGCCTGGCGGGTACCACGGTCGCTCAGGTCCTGCAGCTCGGGCTGCTGGGTGGTGTTCTGCAAGGTCAGCACGTACTTGCCGTCGGCGAGCTTGCGATCCTTGGCCGCCTGCGCGGCGGCTGCGAGTTCGGCGTCGGACAGCCCGGCCAGCTTGGTCTTGTCATCCACCACCACGGCGGCGTCCTTGGTCGCGGCGAGCAGCTTGTTGGTGAACTGCGTGCTGAGCGTGGACTCTTCCTTGTTGAGATCCTTCAGCTTGGCTTTGTCCGCCTCGGACAGCTTGGCGCCGGCATGCACGAAATTCTTGTAGACCACTTCGACCAGACGCGCCGATTCCGGATCGAGCTTGAGCGTGTCGCGCTGGTTGTAGACCGCCTCGACGCGCTGGAACAGCTTGTCGTTGAGGTAGATCGCGTCTTCATGGGCAGCCAGCTTCGGCGCCTCATCTTCCTGCACCTTCTGCAGCGCGTCGTCGGTATTGGCGCCGGTGACTGCACCGAACACCGCCATCACGCGATACAGCATGACGCCGGATTTCTCCATCGCCACGAAGGTGTTCTCGAAGGTCGGTGCGTCCGGGTTGTCGGCGATCTTCTCGATCTCGGCCAACTGCTGCTTCATGCCCTCATCGATCGCCGGCTGGTAATCGCCGTCATGGATCTTGTCGAACGGCGGCGCCTGGTACGGCAACGTGCTGGCGGTGAAGAACGGGTTGCTGGTCATGGCGGTGGCGACCGGTGCGGCGCTGCTGGCGGGAGCCGCCGAGGCGGTCGGCGCGGGTGAGGTGGCGGCCCCATTCGGCTGCTGCGAGCAGGCGGCGAGGGCCATCGTGGTAGCAATCACAATCAAGCGGAGACGTAACATTCTGGCTTCCCCAAGTGGCGCGTCCATGGTCGGACACAGTAAGTCGGAACCTCCGACTGTACCCACTCCCGGGGGGTTTCTCCAAGCCCACAAGTCATGCAGTGATGCCCTGGTTCAGGCGGCCCGCATGTCGCGCAGCTGCCATGCCGCGCCGATCAGCAGATATAGCCGGTGCCGTACCACGCTCATCGGCAGGTCGGTCACCAGATCGACCTCCGTGTGCAGGTCCGCCACCCTGGCACTCACCTGCGCCGTGGGATCGGTGGCGCCCAGCGTGGTATCCACTGCATCCGGATCCGGTTGCACCGCGCACCAGCGCTGGAACAGGCTGTCGTCGCGCAGCGCCTGCTGCAATGCGGCAGCGAAGTCGTTTGGACCGGCGCCATCGTAGGCAAAGCGCGGGTCCGCACCACGCGCATGCGCCAGATCGGCGATGGAAAGGTAGTAATGGTTGCGGGCCATGTGGCCTCCGGCGATGGGAATCCACGCCATCCAAGCACAGCGGATGTGAAACTTAGCCCAAGGCTGCGACCGCAGCCTGCAGCTGCGCCGCTGCAGCTGCAGGCGCCACACCATGTGGCAGCACGCCCAAGCACGGCGCCGGCAACAGTTCACGCAGGGTCATCAGGTTTTCTGCCAGCGCGGCCATGTGCGGATCGATGCAGTTGCCGATCCAGCCGAGCAGGCGACAGCCGTCCGCTTCGATCGCCCGCGCACTGAGCAGCGCATGGTTGAGACACCCCAGCCGCAAGCCGACCACCAGGATCACCGGCAATTGCCATTGCCTCGCGATATCTGCCGCGAACAACCCCGGCGCCAATGGCACTAGCCAGCCACCGACGCCTTCGACCACCACCCGATGATGGCGGCCGGCCAGTTGATCAAACGCCTGGCGCATCGGCAGCAGTGAAATTTCCACGCCGTCATGCGCCGCCGCCAGATGGGGCGACAACGGATCGCGCAGCGCGACCGGATTGATCAGCGAATACGGCAGCACGGCACTGCCAGCCGATTGCAGCGCCAGCGCATCGTCGTTGCGCAGGCCTTCCGGCGTCTCCACGCAACCACTGGCCACCGGCTTCATGCCGCAAGCCGTATGCCCGGCCACCCGCAACGCATGCAACAGCGTGCACGCAGCGTGGGTCTTGCCGATGCCGGTATCGGTGCCGGCGATGAAGACACTGCGGTTGATCTCGGACAAGTCCAATCCCATGTGAGGTGAAATTCCCTGGCGATCCGTTCCTTACATCGCCACGCACAGGCCTCGGATCACCCGGCGCATAATAAATACTTTGACTACGGATCACGTCATGTTCGAACTGAAGTCACATGTTCCCGCCAGCAAGCGCGAACACTACGAGGATCTGGTGCAGCAGGCCCGTGGCCTGCTCGCCGGCGAGCGCGACCTGATCGCGAACGCGGCAAATTTCAGCGCACTGGTTTACCACAGCCTGCCCGATCTCAACTGGGCCGGCTTCTATCTGTACGACGGCAGCGAACTGGTGGTTGGCCCGTTCCAGGGCAAGCCGGCCTGCATCCGCATCGCGCTCGGTCGCGGCGTCTGCGGCACCGCCGCGCAGACGCGCCAGACCCAGCTGGTGCGCGACGTGAATGCGTTCGACGGACACATCGCCTGCGACGCCGCCTCGCAGTCGGAGATCGTGGTACCGCTGGTAAAAGCCGACGGCACGCTGCTCGGCGTGTGGGACGTGGACAGCCCGGTCATCGATCGCTTCGACGAGGATGACCGCGCAGGCATGCAAGCACTGTGCACCGTGTTCATGGAAGCGATGCGCGGCTAGAACCGCGCCTGTCGTTCAGCGCTCGCGCCCTTGATGCGCACCATCACGCGGCTGGCGCAGCAGCGTCATCACCGCCTGTCGCGCCTCATCCACGCCAGTGCCGGCAGACGAAGAAAAGATCTGCGCCGTAGCATGCAGGCTTTCTGCTGCGAACTGCTTGCGCAACGTCGCCAGTGCCTGGGTGGCCTGGCCACGCGACAGCTTGTCGGCCTTGGTCAGCAACAGGTGGCAGGGCAACTGGGTGGCGAAGCAGAACTCCAGCATCAGCCGGTCGAACTCCTTCAGCGGATGACGGATATCGACGATCAACACCAGTCCGCGCAGGCTGCGGCGCTGATGCAGATAGGCATCGATCTCCAGCTTCCAGTGCTCGCGCATCTCCAGCGGCACCTTGGCGTAACCGTAGCCGGGCAGATCGATCAGGCGCACATCGAGCGGTGGCTGGCCATCGATCTGGACCGGCGGCGGCAGGCTGAAAGCAACCATCTGCTGGGTGCGGCCGGGCGTCTTGGAGGTACGCGCCAGGCCCTTGTGGCCAGTCAGCGCATTCAGTGCGCTGGACTTGCCGGCATTGGAACGGCCGGCAAACGCCACTTCGGCGCCTTGATCGGCGGGCAACTGGCTGATGCGGTGAGCGGCGAGCACAAACTGCGCGCCTTGCAGGGGATTCGACATGGGAATGGTTTGACCAAGGTACGGTGGCGCAGGGATAATTCTTCGGTTTCTGCCTGCTGCAGGCCTGATGGCTGCAATCGACGGCAGTGTTTGCAAGTCTTTCGGGAGTCAAGTGTATGAGTTTTCGCTCCGCTGGTTTTCGACCCGCTGTTCTCGGGTCTGCCTTGGCCCTCGTGTTCGCGCTGTCTGCCAGTGCGCTGATGGCACAGGATGCCCAGCCGAAAACCGCCGCGCCGGCTGCTGCCAGCACCGCTGCACCGGCGAGCGCCGCCAACACGACGGCCGCGCCGACCGCCGAAGTCGCCGTCAAGCCGGGTGACGCCACCGCCGGCCAGGCCAAGGCTGCCGTCTGCGGCGCCTGTCACGGCCTCGATGGCAACTCCAGCGACGCGCAGTACCCGAAGCTGGCCGGCCAGAGCGAGCAGTACATCGTGCGCCAGCTGACCGACTTCAAGGCCGGCAAGCGGCAGAACCCGATCATGCTGGGCATGGCCACGCCACTGTCCGAGCAGGACATGCACGACATCGGCGCCTACTTCGCCAGCAAGACCCCGCTGCCCGGCGTGGCCGACCAGGCCCTGGTGGCGCACGGCGAACAGCTGTTCCGCGAAGGCGATACCAAGCGTGACATTCCTGCCTGCATGGCTTGCCACAGCATCGACGGTCGCGGCAATCCGGGCGCCATGTATCCGGAGCTGACCAGCCAGCACGCGCAGTACATCCAGGCCACGCTGAAGTCCTGGCATGACGGCACCACCTGGGGCGATGACCCGCACTCGCAGATCATGCCGTCGATCGCGCAGAAGCTCGATGCCGACGATATCGCCGCACTGGCCAGCTACATCGAAGGCCTGCACAGCGCCGACAGCCAGCCGGCTGCCGCCACACCCTGATCTGATCGATCCACGCGCCGACCGAAAGGTCGGCGCTGTCGGTTTCAGCCCGATCAGATCAGCCCGATTAAAATTAGCCCGACCCAGATCCCATCCCCGAGGTTAGCCATGTTGAAGCGTCTGCCGATCCTGTGTGCCGCCCTGCTCGCGCTTGCCGCCTGCAGCCAGAACAGTGGCAACAACAGCGCCGTCCAGCCGGCGACCCCCGCGCCGGCCGCAACGGCGCCTGCGGCAGCTCCGGCTGCACCGGCCAGTGCGGCTCCCGCGCCGACCGCCAGCGTCGCTCCAGCTGCCAGCGCAAGCACGGCCGCCGCCGCATCTGCGCCAAGCAAGCCGGCGGCGGATGCCACGGCCTTCGTCGATGACGGTACCTGGGTGGAAGGCAAGGATTACGAGCGCATCGATCCGGCCCAGCCGAAGCTGACCGGCACCGACAAGATCGAGGTGGTCGAGGCATTTTCCTACGGCTGCCCGGCCTGCAATGCCTACCATCCGACGATGAATCAGCTGGTCAAGGAGCTGCCGTCGAACGCCGTGGCGGCCTTCCTGCCCGCTTCGTTCATGCCGCAGGAAAACTGGGTGACGCTGCAGCGTGCCTACCTCACCGCACAGGCGCTGGGTGTGGCCGACAAGGCGAACGACGCGATGTACACCGCCGTGTGGGGTACTCGCGAGCTGAGCTCGGAGAACGCCGATGGCACTGGTCTGAAGCCCAAGGATGCACTGCCCACGATCGACGACATCGCCAAGGTCTATGCGAAGTTCGGCGCCGACCCGAAGGAGTTTGCCGCCGTCGCCAACTCGTTCACCATCAACACCAAGATGAAGCGCGCCGACGAGCTGATGAAGGCCTACGGCGTCGATGGCACGCCGACCCTGATCATCGATGGCAAGTACCGCTTCAGCCCGCTCAAGCTTGGCGACCCGGCAAAGTCGATCCAGTTGGCCAAGTGGCTGGTGGCGAAGGAAGCCGCCGGCAAATAAGTCGCCGGTGCCGTGCTCCGTCACTCACGGCAAGCACCCTGCCGGTCTTCGCACGATTGAGGAAAACCCATGTTCAAGCGATTTGCCCGTCCGTACCTGCTCACCCTGCTCGGTGGCCTGCTGCTGGCCAGTGCGTGTAGCGCCCAATCCGGCACACCGGCGCCGTACACCGAAGGCAAGGAATATGTGACGCTACCCGGGGCGCCTCAGCGCTACAGCAGCACGGGCAAGGTGGAAGTGGTCGAGGTGTTTTCGTACGCCTGTATCCACTGCGCGCACTTCGCGCCGATCGCCGAAAAGTTGCGCAAGGAGCTGCCGGCTGGGGCGGTGTTCAAGCTGGTACCTGCGTCGTTCAATAACGAATGGATGCCGTTCGCACGCGCCTATTACGCGGCGAAGCAACTCGGCGTGGTCGATCGCACCCATCAACAACTGTTCGACGCCAAGTGGGGGCAGAACTACCCGATCAATTCGATGGACGAACTGGCCGACTTCTATGCGGGCCATGGCGTAAACCGGGCAGATTTCTTGCGCATCGCCACTTCCGACGAAACCACCGCGAAATTGAAGGATGACTTCGCACTGATTCAGAAATGGGACGTGGATGGCACCCCGAGCATCGTGGTCGATGGCAAGTACAAGGTCGCCAACGTCCAGACGCTGGACGAGATGGCGGCGGTGGCCTTGTGGCTGGCCAAGCGCGAACTGAACGCTCAATAAGCCAGCCCTCGATGCAACGGCGCCGGTCGCTGCGGCTGGCGCGATGTTCACATCCATTAGATCATGCTCATTGGCCTGTCTCCGGCCACTGCCCGATCACCATGACCGCTGGCATCCCCTTCCCCTGTAGTGTGTTGCGATGACCCGCGCCGCTGTCTCACAAGCCGCCCCTGCCGAGCGCCGTCTGCGCCTGCTGAGCTGCAACATCCTCGCCGGTGCCAGCGTGCAGCGTTACAGCGAATACGTCACCCGCAGCATCAATGCGGTGCTGCCGGGGCGCAACAAGATGGACAACCTCGACCGGCTCGCCGAAGTGCTGCCGCAGTTCGACGTGATCGGCCTGCAGGAAGCGGATGCCGGCAGCCTGCGTTCAGGTTTCCTCAACCAGACCCGCTATCTCGCCGAAACCGCCGGCATGCCTTACTGGAGCCACCAGCCGAACCGCGCAATGGCGCGACTGGCACATTCGGCGAATGGCCTGATCAGCCGACTGAAACCCCACTCGGTGCTGGATTACCCGCTGCCCAGCCGCATCCCGGGCCGGGGTGCGCTGCTGGCCCAGTTCGGCGAGGGCGACAGCGCGCTGGCCGTGATGATCGCGCACCTGTCATTGAGCGCACCGGCGCGCACGCGCCAGCTCGGTTTCATCGCCGAACTGCTGCACGACTTCCCCCATGCGATCCTGATGGGCGATCTGAACACGGAACCGCACAGCGCCGAGATGATCCACCTGTTCGCCAAATGCAACCTGCAGCCGCCCGAGCAATCGACGCTGACGTTTCCCAGCTGGAAACCGCGCCGCGCGCTGGACCACATCCTGACCTCGGCCGCGATCCAGTTGGACAAGGTATGGGCGCTGCCGCAAGCGTTTTCCGACCACCTGCCACTGGCCGCTGAAATCCGCCTGCCGGCGCATGTCGGCGGCACTTCGCGAAGCCGCCGCCGATGATGCCGATAAATAAGACTCGCTGGCGCCACGCCCTGCCATGGCTGCTGCTGGTCGCCGTCGGCGCGGCTGCAGCATGGTTGCGCTATGGCCTGATCGAACCCAGCGACATCGGGGAACTGTGCAGCGCTAGCCACAGCCCGACATGGTGCGAGTGGCGCTTATGGCTGGTGCTGGGCTTCCAGCACCACGCCTACGGCATCAGCCTCTACGGCGTAGCCGCACTGGCCGCGGCGGCGCTGGCACTGCTGTGGAAACGGCCATCGGTAGCGTGGCTGGCCGCGGCGCTGGGCGCATTTGCATTGCAGCTGTACTGCTTCGAGCCCGGTGCATTGGCGTTGCTGATCGGCTGCCTAAGCCTGCTGCGGATACAGGCGCAAGTGTTGCCGCGCACGACGCCAGCCGAGTAATACCGGCACCGCGAGCAACAGATTCAGTCCCAACCATAGCCACGCCACCGGCGTGAGTCCGGCTTCCTGCAGCACCACGATTGCTGCCAATACGGGCAGCCATGCCGCAAGGAAACGCTCCTCCAGCGCCGGCATCCGCACGACCTGTTCACTGGATAACCAGTACACCAGCGCATAGCCGAGACAAGGCAGTTCGAACAGGCCGAGTGGCAAGTCGCGATAGCGTCCATCGAACACCAACAGCAGACCGTAAAACGCCAGCACGAACAGCCATCCGAACCGCAACCATGCCGGAGGCACAGGTGGTTGGGTGATACCAGCCAGCCTTGCTGCGATCCAGCGTGCCAGCAACAACACCGTCACCAGTGCGAACGCGCAGGCGAGCAGCGACGCCGTCCATTCCCATCGATCGCGACAGGCAAACAACATCTGCCGGTATTGCCACGCCAAGGCACAGCCACTGGCAAACCCGGTCAGCTTCAAGGCCAGCCAGCCGCGCCAACCACGCCAGCAACGACGCCAAGCGCCGACCAGCACGAACAGCCACGCGCCCGCCACGCCAGCCACCCAGCCGGCCCACCAGCGCGGTTCCTCGGTTACCGGTCCCTGCATCGCGAACTTCGGCCGTGCCTGCGCATCGAAGATGCCCCAGTAACCGCCGGCCGTGCCTTCCTGCTCGCGCTTCCATGGCTGGTCGAACGCCTCGATCACGTTGTACGGCATGTTCACCGTGGCCGCGTAGCGCAGGAATTCACGCAAGTAGCGCGCCTCGTTGATCAGGCTGGCGCTGGCCGCCTGGCGCGGCCGCCCCGCGCTGGGCCAACCGGTTTCACCGATCATCACGCGGCGACCGGGAAACGCTTGCTGCACTTTCGCGTAGACCGTCGCGACATGCTGCACCGCGCGCTCCGGCGACACCGGCGTGTCCTCCCAATACGGCAGGATGTGGATGGTGAGGTAGTCGACCGAACCGGCCAGCTCGGGATGGCGCAGCCAGAACTCCCACACATCCGCATACGTCACCGGCACGCTGACGGCAGAGCGCACTTCATGCAGATAGCCGGCCACTTGCGCCGATGACAATTCGCCGCGCAACAGCACCTCGTTGCCGACGATCACCCCACGCAGCACCTGCGGGTACTTGTGCGCGATGGCGATGCCAAGCTGGACCTGCTGCTCATTCGCCTTCTTGTCGCTGCCCAGCCAGATACCCAGCAGCACCTTCATGCCGTAGCGGCTGGCGATCTCCGGCACCGCGCTGAGGCCCTGTCCCTGCGAATACGTGCGCACGCAATCGAAGCGCTGCGACAGCGCACGCAAATCTTCATCGATGCGCGCAGGGCTGATGAACGCGTTTGGATCCAGCGGCGTCTCGCCCGCCTTGCGGAACGGCGCGTACGACACGCAGGCGATCCGCGCCGATGGTGCGTCCGGCAGCATCACCGGGCGACCGATCGCCCACCACCAGTACGCGCCGGCGAGTGCCAGCAAGGTCAACACCAGCCACGCGAATCCGTGCCGGTGATTGACGGGCGAAGAAGCTGACGACATGCCGGTTCCGTAGATGCTGACGACGAAGCGCGTCAGCTTAACAGGCGTATCCGAGTGCGCCGAAGACCCGCGTTCACCTGGGGCCACGGAGGCTTGAACTAAACTGGCAGAGGATCGACCGCAGGAGTTCGCATGTTTTCTCGTTCACCTTCGCGGCGCACGCTGCTGGCCGGTTTGTTGTTGACCGCCGGCTGGCTGCTCGCCGCCACCAGCGCACCAGCCAGCGAACCCACGGCCGCCCAGCGTGCCGCCTTCAAGCAGGCTTATGCCGCCGCGCAGCAGGGCGGCGACAGCTGGCGCAGCGTGGCTAGCGGACTGCGCGACTATCCGCTGTATCCCTACCTGCAGGCCGCCGCGCTGGAGCACGACATCCAGCAGACTGATCGTGCCACGGTGGAGGCGTACCTCAAGCAATATCCGGACTGGATTCCCGCTGCCGACCTGCGCCGCGACTTCCTGCTGGAACTGGCACGGCGGCAGGACTGGAACAATTTTGTCGCGATGTACCAACCGGGCCTCAGCGACGCGCTGACTTGCGATGCGCTGCAGGCACGACTGGCTAATGGCGGCACGCTGGATTTCGACAAGGACCTGGCGACGTTGTGGGCCAAGCCAAACCTGCCCGGCGCCTGCACCCCGGTGTTGAGCGCCGCGCATGACCAAGGCCTGCTCACCAGCGCCCGGGTGTGGACGCGGATCGATCGCGCCGCGGACGCCGGCCAGGGCGGCACCATCGCCAGCCTGGCCGATTGGCTGCCAACAGACGACCGCGCCTCCGCACAGCAACTGGCGCTGGCCTTGCGCGATCCGGCCAGCGCCGCCGCGGCGGCGGCAAACTGGCCCGATACTCCGCGCTATACGCAGGCTGTCACACTGGCGCTGAGCCGGCTGGCACGGCGCCAATCCGACAGTGCCGATAACGCCTGGCAGCAATTGCAGACCCGCTTCAGCTTCAGCGAGCCGCAGCGCAACCAGATCCTGTATGCGCTGGCGCTGTTCCACGCCACCGATTACGACGATGGCGCACTGGCCCGACTGATCGCCCTGCCGGCCGCCGCACAAACCGACACCAGCCGCGAATGGCGCGTGCGTGTAGCACTGGCGCAGCAGGATTGGCCCGCGGCGCTGGTCGCGATCGACGCGATGCCACCCGGCCAGCAACAGAATGGCGAGTGGCGCTATTTCCGCGCCCGCGCGCTGGCCGCCACCGGCCAGACCGGAGCGGCGCAGGCGCTGTATGCCAGCCTCGCCAGGGAAACCACGTTCTTCGGCTTCCTCGCCGCCGACCAGCTCGGACAACCCTACGCGATCTGCCCACGTGCGCCGATCGACGACCCGCAGCAGGAACAGGCGCTACTTGCGCAACCCAGCCTGCAGCGCGCGTTCGAGCTGTTCGCGGTAGACCTGCCGAAACTGGCACGGCGCGAATGGGCGCGCGCGCTGGATGGCGCCGACGAACGCACGCAGGTGCTGGCTGTCGAACTGGCGGACGCCCGCGGCTGGTACGACCGTGCGGCGTTCACCCTCAACCACGACGAGGCAATGCGCTACTACACACTGCGTTTTCCGCTCGCCAGCCAGGACGGCCTGGTAGCGCAGGCCGCGCAGTCCGGCATCGACCCCGCCTGGGCTTACGGCATCCTGCGTGCAGAAAGCGCCTGGGTGAGCGACGCCCGCTCCGGTGCCGACGCGCGCGGCCTGATGCAACTGGTGCCGGCAACCGCCGAACTGGTCGCCAAGAACAATGGCCTGAACTGGGGCGGTGGCGACACCTTGTACGACCCGACCGTGAACATCACCCTCGGCACGCGCTATCTGGCGCAGCTGGCCGAACGCTACAACGGCGCGCCATGGCTGGCCAGCGCGGCCTATAACGCCGGCCCGAACCGCGTCGACCAGTGGGTAGCCGCACGCAGCAAGCTGGCGCCGGACCTGTTCGTCGCCACCATCCCGTTCAAGGAAACCCGCGAATACGTCGCGCGCGTGATGGACTTCAGCGTGATGTACGACTGGCGCCTGCACGGCAACGCGGTACTGCTGAGCACGCGGCTGACCGCGATCGGCCAGCCGTATGGACTGCCAGACGCCAGCACAGTACGCAGGATGACCGACTGCCCGCCGCCCGCAGCGGTCAGCGCGCCAGCTAACGCCGCCTCCACGCCCCACGCTTCACCATAGGACTCTACCCAAGGATCGATCCGCATGGCCGCACCGCAACTCGTCATCCTCGGCGGCACCGGTTTCGTCGGCAGCCATCTGGTGCCGCGGCTTGCCGCCGATGGCCATCGCATCGTGCTGCTCAGCCGCAACCGCGAGCAGCACCGTGAGCTGGGCGTGCTGCCGCAGGTGCGCGTGCGCAGCGCCGACGTCTACGACGATGATGTGCTGCGCCGTGAGCTCGCGGGCGCCGACGCGGTGATCAACCTGATCGGCATTCTCAACCCGATTGGCAAGCACACCTTCCAGCGCGCGCATGTGGATCTGACCAGGCGCCTGATCGCGGCCTGCCATGCCAGCGGCGTCGCCCGACTGCACCAGATGAGCTCGCTGAAAGCCGGTCAGGGCCTGTCGCAGTATCTGAAGACGCGTGGCGAAGCGGAATCGCTGGTCAAGGCCTCCGGACTCGACTGGACGATCTACCAGCCCAGCGTGATCTTCGGCGACGGTGATGGCCTGGTCAGCCGCTTCGCCGCGCTGCTGCGGCGCCTGCCAATGCTGCCGCTTGCACGAGCCAAGGCGCGCATGGCACCCACCTGGGTCGGCGACGTGGCCGAGGCGATCACCCGTTGCGTCGGCAGCGACAAGCTCGGCCAGCGTCGCTGCTTCGAACTGTACGGTCCAGACATACTGACGCTCGGTGAGATCGTGCGAGCGGTCCGCGACACTGCCGGCCTGCGCACACCGGTCATCCCACTACCCGACAGTCTCGGCCAGCTGCAGGCACAGGTCGCTGGCCTGCTGCCAGGCACGCCATTTTCGCTCGACAACTTCCGCTCGCTGCGCACCGACTCGGTTGGCAAAACGGACGGCTACGCCGCGTTCGGCATCGTGCCGCAGCCGTTTATTCCGTGGTTGCCACGATTGCTTGGTGGTTCACCGCTGCAACGGCGACTGGATCAGGCACGGGCAGCGCGGCGCTGATTAATCACCCGGCAACAGATGTTCCTGCACCAGCCGGCTGGTGGATTCGCTCAACCGCCCCTGATCATCGAAGTGCAGCACCACCACCCAGTTGTAGACATCACCCGGCCATGTCTTGCGTCCCAGCAACTGCTTGGCATCCCCGCCCAAGGCCTCGATCAGCTTCACGATATGGCCGTGATGCCAGGCGATCAGCACCACCGGCGCCTCGTTCTTCTTGCGTAACTCCTTTGCCAGATCGTCGACCTGATCGTCGGCCCAGGGCTGCTCGATCGGCATCTGCAGACGCGCGGCCAACGGCGTCAAGGTAAGCCGCGGGCGCATGCTCGCCTTGCTGTCGCTGGTGGCGATCAGGCGCTGCGGCACCAAGGCCGTGCCATCGAGCTGGAACGGATCGAAATAGCTGGCGTAAGCCTGCGCACGCTGCTCGCCGCGCGGGCTGAGGCCATTGCCCTGGTCGGGTTTCTCGGCGTGCCGAATGATCAGCACGGTGACATCGCGCAGACCGCGCGTGTCCTTGTCGGCGTGGTGCGCGGACACCAGCATGGGCCATAGCAACAACACCCAGATAAGTTTGCGCATCTGCATGACCCGGATTCCATATGGAGAGTGCGCGCCAGAATATCAGCGCGATCACGCGATCATGGCCACGGGGCTGAATGGATACCAAAGCGACGATGTGATGCGCGCCGGTGAGCGAGCGCATGGCAGAATCCCGGCATGCACATCTATCTGGTCGGCGGCGCGGTCCGTGACAAATTGCTGGGGCGGCCGGTGGTCGATCACGACCATGTGGTGGTCGGCGCGCTGCCCGAGGAGCTGCTGGCGCTGGGCTACAAGCCAGTGGGCAAGGATTTCCCTGTGTTCCTTCACCCCAAGACCGGTGAGGAATACGCGCTGGCGCGTACCGAGCGCAAGACCGGACGCGGCTACCATGGCTTCGTGTTCCAGGCTGATGCTTCGGTGACGCTGGAGCAGGATCTGGCGCGGCGCGACCTCACCATCAATGCCATTGCCGAGGACACACACGGCGCGCTGACTGATCCGTATCGCGGCGTGCACGATATCGAGGCGCGCGTGCTGCGGCATGTCTCGCCCGCGTTTGTGGAAGACCCTGTACGCGTACTGCGGGTGGCGCGCTTCGCCGCGCGCTTCGCGCCGCTGGGTTTCACGGTGGCCGCCGAGACGATGGCGTTGATGCAGCAAATGGTCGCCGACGGCGAAGTGGACCACCTGGTACCCGAACGGGTGTGGGCGGAAACGCGCAAGGCACTGGGCGAACCGCAGCCGTCGGCATTCCTGCAGGTGCTGCGCGCATGTGGTGCGCTGGCGGTGCTCTTTCCGGAACTAGATGCGCTATACGGCGTGCCGCAGCGCGCCGAGTTCCATCCCGAGATCGACACCGGCGTGCATCTGGAAATGGTGTTGGACGCGGCGGCGTGGCTGGCGCCGGGCGACGATCTGGTCGGCTTCTGCGCGCTCACGCATGACCTCGGCAAGGCGCTGACGCCGATCGATGAACTGCCGCGCCATGTCGGCCACGAACACCGCGGCGTGGCGCCGCTGCGTGTGCTGGCCGCGCGCCTGAAGGTACCGACCGAACACGCCGCGCTGGCCGAACTGGTCTGCCGCGAGCATCTGAATGCGCACCGCGCGTTCGAGCTGAAGCCGGCCACCGTGCTGAAGTTGCTCGGCGCGCTCGATGCACTGCGGCGCCCTGCGCGGCTGGACGCCTTCCTGGCCGCCTGCGAGGCCGACAAGCGCGGCCGGCTGGGGCATGAGCAGGATGCCTACCCGCAGGCGGCGTACCTGCGCCAAGCGCGTGCCGCGGCAGCGGCAGTCGATGCGAGTGCGTTTGTCGAGCAGGGTCTGGCCGGCCCGGCCATAGGCGCAGCCATGGCAGCCGTCCGCACCGAAGCGATCGCCGCTGTAAAAACTAACCATCCGCCAAGCTGATCCGCGGTATAAAGCCCCGATAAAGATTGCCCGCAGCGGGCATCCGTCGATCTCACGTTCTGCTGGAGCTGCCCGTGCCCCGCGCATTCACCCGAGTCTCACCCCTGCGTCAGCGCTTCCGTCCGCTCTGGTGGCTGGCAATCACCTTCGTGCTGATCTCCTTCATCACCCGCGTGGCGCTGCTGGTCATGTCCGGCCAGGAAATACCGCACACGCCGTTGAACCTGCTGTACGCCTTCGGCGTGGGCCTGGGCTACGACCTGGTCACCTTCATCTACGTGGCGTGGCCGATGGTGCTGATGCTGTGGCTGGTGCCGGCACGACGCGCGCCGATTTCCGGCCTCGGCCTGTGGCTGCTGTATCTGCTCGGCATGGCGCTGCTGTACGCAGCCTGCCTCGGCCTGGTGTTCCTGTTGTGGCATGTGCATGTGCACGAGTCGTGGCCGCTGATCGTGCTGTTCCTGTTCTTCCTGCCGATGCCGGCGCTGGCGTATTCGGCACGCAGCGGCCAGTGGGCGATGTACGTGATGGGCCTGGTGCTGCTGTACGGCCTGTTCTTTGTGGCGGCATCCGAGCTGGTGTTCTGGAACGAGTTCAGTGTGCGCTTCAATTTCATCGCGGTGGACTATCTGGTCTACACCAACGAAGTGATCGGCAATATCCAGGAGTCCTACCCGATCGGCCGCTGGCTGGCGCTGCTGATGGTGGCCGCGCTGGTCGTGTTCGTACTGACCAAGCGCGGCCTGCGTACGCGCGATGACGGCAGCCGGTTCTGGCAGCGCAGCAAGTTGGTGCTGGTGTGGCTGGTGCTGACCGTGCTCTCGCTGTTCGCGGTGAACAGCGGCATGAAGGATCGTACCGGCAACAGCTACGTCGACGAGCTGGCCGGCAATGGCATCTATCAGTTCTTCGCCGCGTTCCGCAGCAGCCATCTTGATTACGCGAAGTTCTACCAGACCCTGCCGGAAGATCAGGCGTTCCGTATCCTGCGCGACAACCTGAAGGCACCGAACGCAAGCTTCGTCAGCGACGATCCGAAGGATCTCACCCGCGCGATCACCCACGTGGGGCCGGAGAAGCATCTCAACGTGGTGCTGATCAGCGTGGAGAGCCTGTCCGGCGATTACCTGGGCACGTTCGGCAACAAGGAAAACCTCACGCCGTATCTGGACTCGCTGGTCAGCCAGAGTGTGTTCTTCGACAACATGTACGCGAACGGCACGCGCACCGTGCGCGGGCTGGAAGCGTTGGCGTTGTCGGTACCGCCGACGCCGGGCGATTCGCTGATCCGCGAACACAACAACGAAAACCTGTTCTCGATCGCCGACATCTTCAACGATCGCGGCTACCAGTCGGACTTCGTCTACGGTGGCTACGGCTACTTCGACAACATGAACTACTTCTTCAGCCATAACGGCTATGCGACGGTGGATCGCAGCAATATCCCGAAGGATGCGGTGATCCATAGCCAGAACGTGTGGGGGGTCTCCGACGAGGATCTGTACACGCTGGCATTGAAGCAGATGGATGACGCGCAGGCGGCCGGCAAGCCGTTCTTCCTGCACATCATGACCACCTCCAACCACCGGCCGTATACCTACCCGGCCGGCCGGGTGTCACAGATTGCGCCGTCGCGTCCCGGCGCAGTGGCGTATACCGACTGGTCGATCAAGGATTTCATCGAGCGAGCGCGCAGCAAGCCGTACTTCGACAATACCGTGTTCGTGATCACCGCCGATCATTGCGCCTCCAGCGCCGGCAAGACCGCCATACCGATCATCCACTACCACATCCCGCTGTGGATCTATTCGCCGAAGAACTTCCCGCCGCAGCGCGTGCATACCTTGATGGGGCAGCTGGACATCCCGCCGACCCTGCTCGGCATGCTCAACTTCAGCTACCGCACGCGCTTCTTCGGCCAGGACGTGTTCCAGCTGCCAGCAGGCGGCGGCCATGCCCTGCCCGGCACCTACGAGAAGCTCGGCTACCTGCGCGACGACGTGCTCACCGTGCTGGAACCGCGCCGCAAGCTGGAGCAGTTCAAGCCGGACTACACCACTGG
>Ga0302311_10000545_pt1 | contig 46916 bp, 46 predicted proteins | sample III_Palsa_N1_3_FD_200449 | JGI IMG/M metagenome (GOLD analysis project Ga0302311, IMG submission 200449) | Peat permafrost microbial communities from Stordalen Mire near Abisko, Sweden - III_Palsa_N1_3 | ecosystem: Environmental > Terrestrial > Soil > Palsa > Peat permafrost | place: Sweden... | reverse complement strand
GGCCATGAGCCGGGAAAGTGCCCTGTTCATTGAGATTTGCATGAGAAATTGCACGTTTTAATGTTCACTGATCGGGCGACGCGTTTTACGATGCACTCCCCTGCCCTGAAGTGGACTTTTCATGCCGCTGGCTGCGCTGCTTGCCGTACTGCTGGCCGCTTGCACACATGCGAGTTGGAACCTGGTCGCGAAGCAGGCCTCCCGATCGGAACACTTCGTGTGGCTGTATTCGATGGCCGCGGTGCTGCTGTGGGCAGCCCCAGCGCTGTGGATGCTGCTGCACGCTCACTGGGTCGCAGGGCCGCTGCCATGGATCGCGCTGCTCGCGACCGCCATCTTTCACCTCGCCTATTCCCTTTCACTGCAGGCGGGCTATCGTGCTGGCGATCTGTCGCTGGTCTATCCGATCGCGCGCGGCAGCGGTCCGCTGCTGTCTTTTGCGGGCGCCGCGCTGCTGCTGGGCGAGCGCCCGGGGTGGGTCGCGCTGGCCGGGGTCCTCCTGGTCGTTGCCGGAATTGTCCTGGTGGCCGACATCGGGCGAACGCCGCTGCGGCTTGCGCGTGCGGGCATTGCCTGGGGATTCCTGACCGGGGCGTTCATCGCCAGCTACACCTTGAACGATGGCTGGGCGGTTAAGTATCTCGCGGTATCGCCTGTTGTGGTCGACTACGCCGGTGATCTGTTTCGCGCGCTGGTCCTCGCGCCGCGCGCGTTAAAGGCCGGCAGTGGCCTGCGCCACGAGATCCGGGAGTTTGGTCGCTCGGCGCTGCTGGTGGGCGCCCTCGCCCCGCTCGGCTACATCCTGGTGCTCTGGGCGATGGAAAGAGCGCCAATCAGCCACGTGGCGCCCGCGCGAGAACTGGCCACCCTGGTCGGCACCTACTTCGGTGGCAGGCTGCTGAAGGAGAAAACTGCAGTGGGCCGGCTGCTGGGCGCGCTGTGCATCGTGGCCGGAGTCATTTGTCTGGCAGCATCGGGATAGGCGCCGGCGCTGCAATCTGCGTGGGGCTAAGTTCAGGTTCGTAATGCGCGAGACGGCGCCGCACCTCCAGATAGGCCGCATACAAGCGATGATAGGTCTCGTGCGCTACCCCGCTGCGCGGCATGCTGGCTTCGTGTTGAGCCAACTGCTGGCGCAGTGCATGAATTTCTACCGCCCACTTATCCTGGTGGGCTTGCTCGCGCTCTTCGGCCAGCAGGGCCCGTGCCTCCGCTGCACGCACGCGCGCCTCCGCGGCACGCAGCTGCTCAGTGGAGTATTCAGAAAGCTCAGCGCCGCCGCGGCTCGTGCCACCCGTCATCTCCCGCCAGATCTGGAACACTCGGGCGGTACGTCCCACGGCGCCGTAACGGGCGCGCAAGGCCCTCCGCAGCGAGCGACCTGATACCTGTGCACGGGTTTGTAGCAGCGCGACTAAGGTAGAGCGCACCTCCTCGTCGCTGAGCTGTCTTGCCATGCCTAATGCTAGCGTGGCATGACTTAAATGGGAACATGTTCCCCTAAAGTGACTTGGATCGGGCGCGGGCACAAGGTTAGGAACCCGGAGGCCTCCGCGCAGCACTAGGTGATTGATTATAAAGGACTTATTCCCACGCTATGTTCCACGCCGGTGTTCCACGCGCTGTCCTCCACCCGAGAGGCGCAGGTGCGGCAGCTCCCCTACTCCGACAAAATCGTTTTGTTATTTATAATCAGTTAGTTAAGGCGGTTTCGTCACGAAACCAGCGCTCGAATCTGCAGCCCTGGGTTCAGCCCTCCAGCTCCTTGAAGATGAGCTCGAAGGCAGTTAGCGCATCCGCTAGGGCCACGCCATCCAGGCCGCGCGGGAACGCCATTGTGACTTTGCCCTTCGCATTGCGCGTCACGACCACGGTGCCCCCGGCGCCAATGTTGTAGCGCTTCTGGACCGGGTCATGTTTCTTGGTGCGATCCAGACTCGCCAGCAGCGACCGCAGAATCTCGCGCGGTTCCCGCTGTGAGCCGCCGCGCTGGGCCAGATTCTGGGCCGCTTTCAGGACCACCTCTTTCGCTCCGGGTCGGTCAAACACGGCCGCCAACTTATAGGCCTGATCAACCGGAACCGCGCTCCGGTCGCCAAAGAGTTGCCCGATCGAGGCGTGACGCAGCAAGGTCGCGGCCTTGAGCATCTTGGCCACCTGCCCTTTGCTCAGGCCGATGGCATCCGCCAGCGCTTCCTGGGTCGGAAACAGCTTGGCTTCGAGCTGCGCCTGAAACGAGAGCGCGCGCTCCATCGCCGTGATGTCCTGGCGGTCGGCATTTTCGATATGCATCAGCACCGCGGCGCGCGTGTCATCCGCCTCAATCAGCCGCAGCTTGACCTTGGCATTCAGGTACTCGCAGGCAAAACGCCGGCGCATGCCATAGACAAGTTCATAGTCGAAGTTGGGATCGCCCGCGAGCTTTCGCGCCACCACTGGCTCTTGCTGACCATCCTTCGCGATGGACTCGATCAGATCGATACAGCGCTCGCGGGTGTACCAGGCCGCCGTGCGGTTGTGGTACTTCCACGGGCGGCAGCGACGCGGATCCACCGCGAAGATGTTCTCGCGTTCCAGCGCTGGCACCAGTCGCCCGGTGATGGCCATCTCTGCCGTCGCCAGGACCGGTCGCGCCGCCGTGGGTTTATCGAAGGGCGAGGGGTCGGCCCGCTCTTTAACCGACCGGGCAATGTCGCTCAAGTTGGCGCCACCGAATATCTTACTGGCCATCCGTCCGCTCCTGGCGCTTGACGCGCACTCGCTCAAATGATGCAAAGTCTTTACTATTCATTATGTTACGCCGGTTTCGTGCCGAAACCTTCAGTCATCTCAGGTAATCCCGCGTTTCACAAGGTCACTTGCCTTCGAAGGCCATTCACGCAGGATCGCTAGCTCCACTTCTTCAAACACGCTGTCCATCATTCCCAGCACCTGGCGGTCGGGTTTGATCTGCTCATAGGGCGTTACAAATTGGGCCGCTGAATTGATCACCGCACTGGAGTGAAAGAACACCCTCTGGAAGACCGACTCCCCGAAGCAGGCCCGCATGACCTCGAAGAACTGCTTTTGACTCTCGTACCGGCGATCGAACAAGGTGGTTAAAACCGATATCCAGCGATAGCTCTTCGCCGCATCCAGCTGGCCGATGTAGTTGTGGACCATGCGGAAAAATTGCACGGTGCTTGAGAAATCAAACATGCGTGCCGCCGACGGCACAAGCAGCGCATCCGCGGCCATCAGCACGTTCACCGAGATCATGCCGAGGGCGGGGGGGCTGTCGAGCAAAATGACATCGTAGTTGTGGGCCACCGTCTGGATGCCAAACTTTAATTCGCTGAAGAAGGCAATGCGCTGCGCAGGTGTGGGCTGTCCGGCAACCCGCATGACGATCGCGATCTCGGCTTCATAAAGCGCCAGGCAGGCCGGGATCAGATCGATTCCTGGAAAGTAGGTGGGGCGAATAGCGTAGGCCAGCGACGTCTGTTCGCTCGATAGATAGGGCAGGATGGTCTCTTCCTGCGTGATATCCGCATCCGGCACAAATCCAAACATCGAAGTTGTTGTGGCCTGGCTGTCGGTGTCGATGACCAGCACCCGGTAACCCTTGAGCGCCAGGTAGTGCGAAAAGTTCACGCAGGTGGTCGATTTCCCGACTCCGCCTTTGAAGTTCTGACAGGCCACCACCACCGGCTCATCGGTCGTAGCATCGCGCCACGGTCGCGTACCGAAATGCTCGCGAAACGCCTGAATATTGGCTAGCGTGTAGCCCATGCGGCGGTTGTTGCTGGGATTGCGCGGTGTCGCCGACAGGCCAATCTCGGGTTCTGCGCGCGCCAGCGTGGTTCGATCGCGGTTGACCATCGCGGCCGCTTCGCTCGGGCTGAACAAGCGCTGCAGAGTCTTGCGCTGATGTGGCTCGGCCCCCAGTTCGTGCATCCGTTGCAGGAAGTTCTCGCTGTTGGCCAAGATGTCGGCCAACTTGTCAATTGCCCGTATGGCTGGCACACTGATCTCCCAAGGGGCTAATGTTCCACGGATTTCCGGCAGAAAGTAACAGAAATCCGTGCAATCAGCCATCGGACTGATGGCGAGTGAAGACCAGAAAGGGCATGCGCGATACGAAGGACTCTGATGTAGACCCGCGAGTGGCAGCCCAGGTGGACACGGCCATCCAACTGTACCGGGATCTGGGATTTTCCGGCGAACGGATCGCAGCTCAGCTGGCCCGCTCAGGCTATCCACTCAGCCTGATTCAGAAGCGCTTCCCGGACCTGCCCGAACGACTCCATCCGGCGCCGCGGACCATCCGCCGTCAGTCAAGTCGCTTGCCGAGCGAGCGCACCCATAGCGAGCCGGCAAAAACAGCTGCCCAGTTTCTGCCCGCAGTCCTCGCCGATGTGCGACGTCAGGCGGCCACGCAAGCTGCCCCTGCGCAGCACGCTGTCGATACCACCGTGACCGGTGGCATCGCGTTTCAGTATGTGCCCCTGATTCAATGTTCATTTCCTCATGCCGATCCGGGTGAACTGCGTACCTTTACCCGTCGCAACGGCTGGCTGGAGCTGACCCTCTCCACGGCGCGGCCCGATACAGGATTACCGTACGGTGTTCCGGCACGCCTGCTCACGATCTATTGCGCCTCGGAGGCCATCCGCACGCGATCGCCGGAGATTTTTCTGGGTCGCAGCGTTCATGAATTCCTGCGACGTCTCGACGTCCCGATTACGCGCGGGGAACGCGGCTCGCTTCGCATCTACGCCAATCAGCTGTTGCGGCTCATCCATTGCGCGGTGTCGATTGATGAAAATATCCGTGATGCAAGTGGGCGAACCGGACTCCATATACGTCAGGCGCTGTTCGCCGAGGAGGCGCGTCTGTGGTGGGACGAGGGCGCAGGCGTAGGGCAGGGCAGTTCGTTCGTGCTCTCGCCGGTGCTCTTTCAATCGATCCTGGAGCGTTCAGCGCCACTGTCCACCGCAGCTATCCGGCAGCTGCGCAAGAGTCCGATGGATCTGGATGTCTACGCCTGGCTGGTCCACCGCCTGTTCCACCTCTCGCGCGCCAGTGCCCTGAGCTGGGAGCAACTGTCAGGGCAGTTCGGTCACAGCTACGGAGAGATTCGCTACTTCAGGCGTTTCTTCGGCGACTCACTGCAGCGTGTCCTCAAGGTCTACCCCGAAGCCAAAGTGAGGCCGACTGACACCGGTCTTTTGCTGATGCCGTCTCGGCCGCACGTCGTACAGCGCTCGAGCCCCGAGCGGACGTAACAACTCTCACGTTTTTTTGGTCCGTCTGCAGCGATGGTCGCGGCCGGACACACAAATTCAGGCAGTTATGGGCCTGCAAATTCGCTTAATCAGCGCCCGTCGCATCTCTCACGGATCCTCTCTATCTCGTTGTTTCTATGGTCTTTTTCTGGATGCATCTGGGGCGCAGCGTTGCATCGCTCACGCCTGGGCGTAGCAACTCTTCCCCAGGATAGCTGCAACTCTATCGGCCAGGCATTGCAACGCTCCGCAAACCTGTCATTTTCCCGTTGTTTGTCAATGACTTATGGATTCCCCCTGTAGCTCCTGTAGTTCCCTTTAATAAGTCCTAGGGCCGCATTTAATAGAACGCTCCAATCCGGGAGTGAAATCCCGGGCAAAAAAAGGCAGGGCACCGCAAAACGGTGCCCTGCCTTTAAGAGCTTGAAGTGCCCGAAGTCTTACTTCGCGCCAGCGGCCGGAGCAGTTGAGGAAGTGCCCTTCGATGAATGCTTGTGGTGATGGTGCTTGGTGGCCTTCTTGGGCGTGCCGGCGTCAGCGGCCGGGGCCGAGCTGCCAGTCGAGCCTGCATCAGCAGCCGAGGCCATCAGCGGGGCGGTGGACAGGGCGGCCACGACGGTCAGAACGGCAAAAGTACGCTTCATATGAACAGATCTCCGGTAGTTGAGCTAAGAACCCCGGATGGGGCTCTGCACAAATTATTGCCAATCGAAAAAATACGCGAGGTGAAAAATTTGTAATGGAAGAATTCCTTTAGGCGCGCCGCGACGTGCCGATGTCACGCAATCGTGCGACGCGCCTCTAGCGCATCGCTTGCGCTGAGGGCGGCGGCACCGAGCGGCGATAGCGCACCACAATCGTATGCGCCAACTTGTCGTGCCAGCCTTGCTTGCGCGGATCGATGCCGACCCAGATAAAGCCCAGACACAGGAACAGGGCAGAGAGGTAGTAGCCGAGGTAGCGAACGCATGCCTGGCCAAGTCGCGGTGGCAAACCACTGCTCGCATCCACCACGCGCGCACCGAACACCATCTTGCCGGGCGTTGCCTGCCGGGCCATCCAGAACAGGATGACCACCACCGCAGGCAGTATGAGCTCGAGAAACCAGTCGCTGGCCGAAAACTGCAGATGCAGCTGCGTCAGATCAAGAGCCGCCGGACCGTTGGGGTCCCAGTCCGGAGCGGGCAGATAAATATTTTTGTATAGCAGATGCCCAAGCGGCCACAGCGCCAGGGACAGCAGCGCCGTGTCGATCAGACTGGCGAGCACTCGAACCCAGAACCCCACATATTCAAGTTCTCCGGAAGGCTCAGTCACGGCGCTCACACATCTTTGCAAGATCCATTGAGTGTTCAGACCCAACCGCTCGCTCACAGTTCATGGCCCTCAACTGCGCACGCTGATTGTTCATCGAAATTAGCGTGAGGCAGCGCTGGCCAGAAGTCACACTCCGGTGGTCTAATGCCGGCCAACTTGAGTAGCCCACCGGTACTGAACACGTTGCTGCGGCCCGTTAATGAAAAGAACGGAAACCTTTGGCTTTATCCGAGATCTTGCGACGCGCTGGGACGCGGCCGCAATTATTGTCATATTGGGGCTGATCGCCTTCACCGGGGAGGCCAGCCGCGGTCTGTTTGAGCCGCTTGCCCGGCTCGACACAACCCCGATATCGCTCGATCCGTCATACCTACCGCAATACGCGGCGCGCACAACACTGCGCATGTTTGCCGCGCTGGGGCTCTCGCTGCTGTTTACGCTGACCTATGCCACGTGGGCTGCCAAGAGCGAGCGTGCGGGCAAGTTGCTGGTACCGATCCTCGACATTCTGCAGTCGGTGCCGATCCTTGGGTTCATCTCGATCACCTATGTATTCTTCATGTCGCTGGCGCCGGGCCGGGTGCTCGGGGCTGAATTCGCCGCAATTTTCGCGATTTTCACCAGCCAGGCCTGGAACATGGCTTTTAGCTTCTACCAATCGCTCCGTACTGTGCCCTACGAGCTGCGGGAGGCGGCCGACTCCTACCACCTGACGCCCTGGATGCGATTCTGGCAGCTCGAGCTGCCCTTCGGCATGCCGCCGCTGATCTGGAACATGATGATGTCGATGTCAGGTGGCTGGTTCTTTGTCGTGCTGGCTGAATCCTTTACTGTCGGCCCCAAGACCGTGACGCTACCGGGCGTCGGCTCCTACGTTGCGCTGGCCATAGAGCAGCGCAACCTGCATGCCATCGGCTGGGCCATCCTGACGATGGCGATTGTCATTCTGATTTATGACCAGCTGCTGTTTCGCCCGCTCATTGCCTGGGTCGATCGGTTTCAGGTGCAGCAGGAGGCGGATGCCGACGCACCAGAATCCTGGGCGCTGAAGATGATGCAGCGCTCCAAGATTATCGCGGCTTTCAGTTCGCTCTTCTATGCCGCGGTTCGCTGGACCAGCCGCGCGCGGCCGCCCGGGCGGCTGAACGCTCTGCCGCGTAAAGCTTCATCGCACCGCTTCGACAAATACTGGTATACGCTGGTCATCATCATTGTGGCCTTGGCGGGTTGGCATCTCGCGCGAGTGCTGGTAGCGCACACCACCTTGAGCGAAGCCGGCAAGGTCTGTGGCCTGGCGCTGATCACGTTGCTGCGCGTGGCCGTGCTGATCGCGCTGGCCAGCCTGATCTGGGTGCCGATCGGTGTGTGGGTGGGACTGCGCCCGCGGGCGACCCAGATTGTCCAGCCGATTGCGCAGTTCCTCGCCGCCTTCCCGAACAACCTGCTGTTCCCGCTGGTGGTGATGGGCATCGTCGAGTGGAAGCTCAATCCGGACATCTGGCTCAGTCCGCTGATGATCCTGGGGACCCAGTGGTACATCCTCTTCAACGTCATCGCAGGCGCTGCGGCCATGCCGGGGGAGCTGCGCTACGCGGCGCAGAACTTTGGCGTCCGCGGCTGGTTGTGGTGGCGCAAGGTGGCGCTGCCCGGCGTGCTGCCGTTCTATGTCACTGGCGCGATCACCGCATCGGGAGGTTCCTGGAATGCCGCGATCGTGGCCGAACTCGCCTCCTGGGGCAGTACCACGGTCAAGGCCCACGGCCTGGGCACCTATATTGCCGAGGCCACCACGGCGGGCGATTACCATCGCATCGTGCTCGGCATTGTCACCATGTGCCTGTTCGTGATCACGCTGAACCGACTGTTCTGGCGACCGCTTTACTATTATGCGGAACGCAAGTTCCGCCTCACTTAATGATCTGATGCCAATGGTGCGACGATGAACGACACCCGACTGCTGGAAGTAGAGGAGGTTGGCAAGACCTTCCCCAAGGCTGACGGCGAGGACCTGCTGGTTCTCGAGGGCGTCAATCTGAAGATGGATCCAGGCCAGATCGTCGGTCTGCTGGGCCGCTCGGGCTCGGGCAAGTCGACTTTGCTGCGCCTGATCGCCGGGCTTTCCGAACCGAGTACCGGCCACCTGAACTACCTTGGCAAGCCCATCGACGGCCCGGCTCAGGGGATCGCGATGGTGTTCCAGAGCTTTGCGCTCTTCCCGTGGCTTACGGTGTTTGAGAACGTGGCGCTTGGATTGGAAGCCCAGCACATGCCGGCCCCGGATATCCGCAAACGCGCCCTGGCTGCCATCGACCTGATCGGCCTGGACGGGTTTGAATCAGCCTATCCGCGCGAGCTCTCGGGCGGCATGCGTCAGCGGGTCGGATTTGCGCGTGCGCTGGTGGTGCACCCGAATATCCTGCTGATGGATGAGCCCTTCTCGGCCCTCGATGTCTTGACCGCCGAAACGCTGCGTACCGACTTCCTCGATCTGTGGATGGAAGGTCGCATGCCGATCAAGGGTGTGATCCTCGTGACCCACAACATCGAGGAGGCCGTACTGATGTGCGATCGCATCCTCGTATTCGGCAGCAATCCGGGCCGGATCCTGAGCGAGATCGTCGTGACCCTGCCGCAACCTCGCAAGCGCCTGGATCCGGCCTTCCGTGAGATTGTCGAAAAGCTGTATGTCGCGATGACCGCGCGCCCGGTCGGCAAGGAAGCCAATGCGCGCCACGAGCGCTTTCCGGGCCTCGGCATCGGCAGTGTCATGCCGCATGTCTCATCGAACCTGCTCTCGGGCCTGATGGAGGCGGTGGCGGCACCGCCGTTCAATGGCAATGCGGATCTGCCAAAAATCGCCTCCGATCTGCAGCTGGAGATCGATGATCTGTTCCCGGTGGCCGAGACGCTGCAGATGATGCGCTTTGCTGAACTGGAAGGGGGCGATCTGAAGCTCACCGAGGCCGGCATGGCCTATGCGAGCGCCGATGTCGATGAGCGCAAGAAGATATTTGCCCGCCAATTGCTCTCCTATGTCCCGCTGGCCGCGCACATTCGCCGGGTGCTCGATGAACGCGCTTCGCACTGGGCGCGGCGCCGGCGCTTCTCGGATGAACTTGAGGATCACATGAGCGATGAGGCGGCCGAGCAGACACTGCACGCCATCGTCAGCTGGGGGCGGTACGCCGAAGTCTTTGCCTACGATGATGAGAGCGAACGCTTCAGTCTGGAGAATCCTGGCGCCTGATCGCGCCGTGGTCGAGCAAGCAGAGCAAGGCGCATGTGCGGTCGATATGTCTCAAGAGATCAGGCGGCGATCGAACGTGAGTACGACATTCGCATCATCGATCCGTTTGAGAAAATCTATAACGCCGCGCCCACGATGGCGCTGCCCGTGCTGCGGGCCAACGCCGCCGGATGGCACTGCACGCTTATGCACTGGGGCCTGACTCCTTCGTGGTGGTCCAAGAGCGAGCCGCCCAATTCGACCATCAATGCGCGCATCGAAGAGGCCGCCAGCAAACCGATGTGGCGCCAGGCCGTGCGTCACCACCGCTGCCTGGTGCCCGCTTCGGGCTGGTACGAGTGGCAGAAGAGCGGCGAGGGCGGGCGCAAGCAACCCTTTTACATCCATGCCACTGACGATACCGGACTGTGCTTCGCCGGCCTGTGGGCCACGCATCTGCGCGAGGGCGTGGAGGCGCACAGCTTCGCCATCCTGACGCGCGCCGCCGCGGAGGAACTGGCCCACATTCACAATCGCATGCCGGTGGTGCTGCCGCCCAGTGCGTTCGCCGAGTGGCTCGATCCGGCAGTAGCTGGCAGCCAGGACCTGCTCGATCAGGCGGTGGCGCAATCGCTGAGCCACTTTTCCAGCTACCCGGTCTCGGCGTACGTGAGCTCGCCACGCAATCAGGGTGAGGGCTGCATCGCGCCGTTAAGCTAATTCTGGCCAGTGGCCGCTTGCGGATTGCTGGCTGCTGCCGCAGGTTGGCGCCGTCACTGGCGCGCGCAGCCCGCAAAGTGGCTGCCAATCTGCAGAAACACGCTCGCTCCCGTGGCCGATGGTGGCCGCTGCATTTGTGCATGAACAGCGCAGTTTCTTAGACTGTCGCGACGAATCTGAAACTGCTGAACTGGCCTCACCAACCGGAGGCCTTGTGACAGCACAACTCATGCAGATCGCGCTGATGTGCGCGCCGCTGATCCACCCCATCACCATGGGCGCGATCATCAGCGTCGAGTCCGGCGGTAACCCGTATGCCGTCAGCATCAACTACCCGCAGGCGCTGGCAGCGCGGGGCCGCAGCATTCCAGAAATTGCGGTGCAGCCGCGCTCGGTGGCCGAAGCGAGCCGCCTGGTGGACTCGCTCACAAGAGAGGGCTTCAGCACCAGCCTCGGGCTCGCGCAGATCAGTACCGAGCACCTGGAGGAGTTCGGCCTCTCCTACATGCAGCTCTTTGATCCGTGCACGAATCTGAAGCTGGCCGAGCGCATTCTCCTGCGCTGCAAGCAGCAGGTGGGTGGTACGGCAGCGGCCGCAGCGCCGCAGCAACTCATCGCCAGAACCCTGTCCTGCTACAACTCCGGCAACGACACGCTCGGCCTGAGTAACGGCTATGTCGATGCCATCCTCGCTCAGGCCCGCACGCTCGCGGCTTCCCACTGACTCTTCAAGGAAGGTAACACCCATGCTCGCTCGCAACTCTCGCAACTTACGCGTACTCGCCCCGGCGCTGCTTCCCGCATTGCTGCTGCCATGGCATCAGGTCTGGGCACAGGCATCGCCGTTCCAGACCGGCGCGACGGCACTGCAGTCGAACCTGCTCACGCTGCTGACGCCGGTGGCAGTCATTCTGGTCATCGCCCTTGGCGTCATGGCTATGGTCAATCGGATTTCCTGGGGCTGGTGCATCGCCGCGATCACCGGCATCGCGATCGCCTTCGGTGCGCCGCAGATGGTCAGCTGGATCCGCGGCATGTTTGGCGTCTGAGGCCGGAGCGCACCGCCCGTGATCGCAACCAGCGCCAATCTTCAAAAGGATCCGCTCTTTGTCGGCGCCACGCGGCCGCCGATGCGCTGGGGCGTGACCTACGCCGCACTGCTCGGGAATGTCGTGTTCACGATGGAAGTGTTCCTGCTGACGCGTAACCTGCTGGCGTTGCTGGTGGCGCTTCCGATCCACTTGCTGAGCGCGGCGTTGTGCGCCAGCGATGCGCGCTGCTTCGATCTGTGGCTGATGTGGGTCAAGACCCGCGGCGTGGCGTTACTGGCCAACGTCGGCTACTGGGGCGGCTCGAGCTACAGCCCGCTGGCGGTCGCGCCGCCGGATGTGCGCGGGCGGCGTCGCACAGCGGTGGGTTCAGTCCCGATCGCGTGGCAGCGAGAGATCGCGTGAGAGCCGATCGGGTCAGCCGCCTGCGCCGGGAATTGAGCGCTGCCCAGCAGATTCCCTATAGCGCCCATGTCAGCGCCTCAGTCGTGCGCACCAGCGCCGGTGACTTGGTGCAGTCGTTCCGGTTGACGGGCGGCAGTTTTGAATGCGCCGATGATTCAGAACTGAACAACTGGCATGAGCGGCTCAACGTGCTGTGGCGGAACATCGCCAGCCCCAACGTGGCGCTCTGGGTCCACCTGATCCGCCGTCGCGAACCGAGCCTGCCTGCGGAAGTGTTCAAGCCCGGCTTTGGGGCTGATCTCTACCAGCACTACTACCGGCGCCTCTCGGGCGAGCTGCTGATGGTCAATGAGCTGTATCTGACGCTGGTATTTCGACCTTCCCCGGGAGCGCTGCGCAAATGGACGATTGGCGCGCTCGCGAGGACCAGTCGCGTGGCCGAGGAGCAGGCGCTGGCCGAAGCACTCGATGCCTGCGAGAAGCTCGCGAAGTTGCTGAGCGTATCGCTCGAGCGCTATGAGCCAGAGCCCTTGGGGCTCTATCAGGATCCGGCGCTCCGCGGCCGGCCGTGCTCGCGGCTGCTGCAGTTTCTGGGATTACTGCTCAACGGCGAGCAGCGCGCCGTGCCGTTGCCCAGCGCGCCGCTCAATGAGGTGCTGGCGACCAGCCGCATTTTGATCGGGCGCGAGCTGATTGAATACCGCATGCCCCACGGCTCCCGGCTCGGCGCGATGCTGAGCATCAAGGAATATCCGACTTCGACTTCGCCCGGGCTGCTCAATCGGTTGCTCTCGGCACCGTTCCCACTGCTGCTGACGCAGTCCTTTTCATTCATGTCACGGGCCGCCGGGCAGGGGCTGCTGCAGCGCCAGTACCATCGCATGACCAATGTCGGGGACCTGAGCCAGTCGCAGGCGCAGGAGCTCAAAGGGGCCCTCGATGCCTTAAGCAGTAACAGCTTTGCGATGGGTGATCATCATTTCACGCTGCAGATTCTGACCGAGTGCTTCGATACGCTGGCGCCCGATGAGGTGTCACGAGAGCTGCGGCGCCTGACCGATTGCCTGGCCTCGGCCAGAAATCTGCTGGCCGACACCGGCATGACGGTTGCGCGCGAGGATATTGCGCTGGAAGCAGCCTTCTGGGCCCAGCTGCCCGGTCATTTCACCCATCGCCCCCGCAAGGCACCGATCACCAGCCGCAATTTTGCGGCACTGGCGCCGTTTCACAATTACCCGAGCGGCCGTGCCAGCGACAATCACTGGGGCGCGGCGCTGGCATTGCTCGTCACCTCGTCCCACTCGCCATTCTACTTCTCGTTGCATGCCTCCGAGGGCGGCCCGGGCGAGGAGGGCGGGCGGCGCGACACCGGACACACCTTCCTGTGCGGTCCGACCGGGTCAGGCAAGACAGTGTTGATTGGCTTCCTCATCACGATGCTGCAACGGCAGGGTGTCAGCCAGGTGATTTTCGATAAGGACCGGGGCCTGGAGTTACTGGTCCTGGCCCTGGGAGGCACCTATCTGCCACTGCGGAGCGGTGTCGCAACCGGCTTTAACCCGCTGCGTCTTGAGCCTACCCCGATCAATGTTGATTTTCTTAAAGTCTGGCTCCGCCAGCTGGTCAGGCACGGCGGCCAATCCTCAGCCGAGGGCTTGAACGCCCAGCAGGCTGCCGATCTGGATCAGGCGCTGCATGGCACCCTGGCGCTCGAGCCTGCGGCGCGCCGCCTCTCGCGGCTGATTGAGTTCCTCGATCCGACCGAAATCAACGGCATCCACGCGCGCCTCTCGCCCTGGTGCCAGAGCAGTGGCGGGGACTACGCGTGGGTATTCGACAATGCCGAGGATCGCGTGAGCCCACTGATGCACGAAAGTCCGACCATCGGTTTCGATGTCACCGAATTTCTCGACCACCCCGACACGCGCACGCCGGTCACGCTCTATCTGTTTCATCTGGTGCGCCAGCTGCTCGATGGCCGGCGGCTGGTGTGCTGGCTGGATGAGTTCTGGCGGATGCTGAGCGACTCGGCATTCGAACAGTTCGCCAAGGATGGTCCGAAGACCTGGCGAAAACTCAATGCCGTCATGTGCCTCTCGACCCAGAGTCCAAGCGATGTGCTCAAGAGCCCGATCAGCCGGACCATCATCGAGCAGACGCCGACCAAGATTTTCTTCCCCTGTCCGGTCGCCGATCCGGGCGAATACCAGCAGGGTTTCGGGCTCTCGGCGCGCGAGTGGAGCCTGATTAGCCAGCAGATGGAGCCCGGATCGCGTCAGTTCCTGGTGCGCCAGGGCCGACAAAGCATCGTCTGCCGACTGGATCTGCGGGGTATGGATGAGGAACTGGCCATCCTCTCCAGCCGCCGCAGCAGCATTGAGCTGGCGCACAAGGTTTTGCAGCAAACCGGCGCTGATCCGGCGTGCTGGTTGCCGGAGTTTCATCGGCTGCTGCGGCAGAGCGCTGCCGCTAGTGTTTCACCCAACCCTTAAAGGAGTCTCCCATGGACCGCATTCGCCAGATCCTCACCATCATGCTCACGCTCTCAAGTGCCTGCCTGCTGCAGCCTTGCCGCGCACAGATCCCGGTCACCGACCTGGGCGCCATTGCCCAGCTGATTACCCAGGTGGCCAACATGGAAAATCAGCTGGTGACCATGCGCAACCAGCTGGTCCAGGCCGAGAGCACCTTGAAGTCGATGACCGGCTCACGCGGCATGGAGCAACTGCTCGCCGGCCAGAACCGCAACTATCTGCCCACCGACTGGAATTCGCTCTCGAGTGTCATCGGCAATTCGAGCACCACCTACAGTGGGCTCGCGGCCAATCTGCAGGCGATTGTCGCGGGCAATTCGGTACTGACGAGCGGCCAGCTCAACCAGCTGGGTCCCAACGAGCGCACGGCAGTTTCCGATGCGCGGCTCTCAGCCGCGACCAGCGGCGCTGTCAGTCGCAGTGCGCTGGCCGACACCAGCAGCCGCTTTGCCGATCTGCAGCAGCTTATCGGTGCGATCGGCAGCACGACCGATCAGAAGGCCATCCTCGAGCTGCAGGCGCGCATCAATGCCGAGCAGACAATGATCAGCAACGATCAGTCCAAGCTCCAGGCGCTCTACAAGACCACGGAGGCCGATGAGGAATTGCGCAAGCAGCGCGTGCGCGAACGCGCGATCGCCGACATCGGCAGCTTCAGCGCCCAGGCGCCGATGGGTCTGTAGTTTTCAAGTCGCTGCATGGAAATCATCATGGGCTTCTTCGCCGAACTGACTGTGTGGCTCAACGGCATCTTAACGAGCTACATCAGCGACACGGCCAGCGCAGTGGCTGCTGCGCTCGAACCAGCAGTCATTACGCTGGCCGCGGTCTACATGATGTTCTGGGGTTACCTGCAGGTTTCCGGGCAGATCCAGGAGCCGCTGCTGGACGGGCTCAAACGCATCGCCCGCCTCGTGATCGTCCTGGGCCTGGGCCTGCACCTGTGGCTGTACAACTCGCTGATCGTCGATACCTTCTTCAACGCCCCGGTGGAGCTGGCCGCGGCCATCAGCGGCAGCCCGGATGCCGTGACGGTTGTGGATCAGATCATCTCGAGTGGCGGGGATACTGCAGGCGCGCTGATACAGAAGGGCGGGATACTGGATGGAAACTTCTCCTACTATCTGGCCGGCTTCTTTGTCTACCTCGCCGTGGGCTTGGCCGCGGTCTACACCATCTTCCTGCTGTCCCTGGCGCGCATTGCGCTCTCTGTGCTGCTGGCGCTCGGGCCGCTGTTCCTGTGTGCGCTGCTGTTTCGCGGCTCAAGCCGTCTGTTTGATTCATGGATCTCGCAGCTGATCAACTACGGACTGATCGCGGTCCTGGCAACGCTGGTGACGACGCTGCTGATGCATCTGCTCACCACGGCCGCCGCCCAGGCGGCGGCGCTGGGCACCGGTATCCAGATTGTCGATGCCGTGCGGGTCTGCTTTGCATCGGCGCTGATGTTCCTGCTGCTGCGCCAGATCATGCCGATCGCCGCGGGTCTTGCCGGTGGTTCGTCACTGACAAGCTTTGGCGCCTTCAGCCGCTCGATCCAGTGGCTTGGCGAACGCGTCCACTCGATTTGAGGAAGTGCCATGAAAAGAATCCCCGGTCTCGGATTACTCGCGCTGCTGCTGGGCGCGTGGCTCTCGGGATGTTCATCGACCTCGCCGGCCAGGCTGTGCGATTCACCGCTGGTGCCGGTCAATGTGCTCGCAAGCCCAGCCCACAGCAGCGCCTCGCGTGCAGGGGCTGATCATGAGTGATGAAGCGCTGCTGATGGACTACCTGCGCGAGGCCTCGAGCTGGGACGGCGATCGCATCGCCCAGGCACAACGGAGCGCGCGCCTTGCCTGGGTCCTATCCGGTGTGGCCACGTTCATCGCAGCGCTGGCCGTGTGTGCGGTCGCGCTGCTCACACCGCTCAAGCGCGTCGAGCCCTTTGTGATCCGGGTCGACAACGCCACGGGCATTGTCGATGTCGTGCCGACCTTTGATGGGCACCAGGCGATGCCTGAGGCCGTGACGCGCTTCCTGCTCGCACACTATGTCCAGACCTGTGAGCGCTATCTGCCGGCCACGGCGGAGCAGGATTACACCGAATGTGGCGCCTTCCATGGCACGCGGCGCAATCAGGAGTGGTCATCGCTGTGGACCAGCTCCAACCCGCAGTCGCCGCTGGTGAAATACCGCGACGGCACGAGCGTCACGGTGCAGATCCAGTCGATCAGTTTCTTTGCACGTGCCAGCGGGCTTTCGGATCTCGCGCAGGTACGCTTCACCCGCAGCGCGCACGCGGGCAATGCCGAGCAGGGCGCGCTAAGTCGCTGGATCGCCAACGTCCAATTTGCCTATGGCGAGCCGCCGGCGAACCCGGATACCCGGCGCTGGAACCCGCTCGGCTTTCGCGTCATGGAATATCACATCGAATCCGAAGCCACCGAGGCCGCCGCCAGCAGCATCGGCGAGGGGTCGAAATGAAATCACAGCTGCTGCTGCGCTGCGCCGTGGTGCTCTTTTCTCCGGGGCTGATTGCGTTCGCGCAAGCCGAATCGGTACCCGCGCGCGGTAGCGTTGATTCGCGAATTCGCGTCGTGACCTACAGCGCGGAGGAGGTCTACCGCCTCACCGGCTATGTGGGCTACCAACTGGAGTTCGAGTTTGCGCCGGATGAGCGTTTCGTGGGTCTGGCGGCCGGGGATGTCAAGGGACTGAGCTTTGAGTCCGAGGGCAATCACCTGTTTCTCAAGCCCACTGCAGCCGGTGTGCTGACCAATCTGACGATCCTGACCACGCATCATCACTACCGGGTGGACTACGCCGTCGCCACCGGGCGTCCCGACGCTTCGCGCGCCGAGGTTGTGTACGCGCTGCGCTTCGAGTACCCCGAGGATCATGCGCGTGCCGAGCAGGCGGCATCGGATGCGGCCCGGATCGCCGAGGACCTGCGGAGCCCAGCAGCAGCGGTCAACTGGGACTACTGGTATTGCGGGCCGCCGACGCTGCGTCCGTTGGCAGCCTACGATGATGGATTTCAGACCCATCTGCGCTTTTCCGATGCCAGCGAACTGCCCGCCTTGTTCATCCGCAACGAGGATGGCAGTGAGTCGCTGACCAACTTCACCGTCACCGCTCAGGAGGTGATCATTCACCGCGTCGCCCACCAGATGATCCTGCGCCGCGGACACCTGGTGGCCTGCCTCGTAAACAAGGGCTTCGGCGGCGCGCAACAGCATGCCGCCGGGGGAACCATCTCCCCGGAGGTCCTGCGAGCGACCCGCAGCCCGGCGCAGCTCGAGATGCACGGAGCAGAGCGTGAATAATCGCTGGTGGCGCACGCTCATCGCGCGGCGAATCGCAGCCGGCGCCGGCCAGGGCGTGGGTGCAGGCATCGGCGCCGATCCGATCCGTCCGGCGATCCTGGATCGGGGTCTGGCGATCAGTGCCGAGGGTGGCGCGCTGCGCTCGCGCATGAGTAACCTGATCGGCATCGCGCTGCTGGCCTTGCTGTGCGCGGGCTTCATGAGCTGGTACTACAGCCACGCTGCTGGCCGCCGTAGCGCCGCACCGTCGCGCGGCGCACCGGCGCCGGCGAAGGGCGAGTTTGTGTTACCGCCGCTGAACATGCCCAAGGCGCAGGCACCGCAGCCATTACCTGCGGCAAGCAGTTCCCTGGTGGCCGATACGGCCTACGCCGTGGGCAATGTGCTCGATGGACTCACAAGCTCCGGGCAAGGTAGCGGTTTCCTGCTGTCTCGCACCGCATCGGGAGCAATGAGCGGAGCGCCTGCGAACCAGATGCCAATGGGCAACGAACCCAAGAGCCCCTGGGCGCTGGCCAGAGAACGGCGGCTGGATAGCGCGCTGTGGGTCCGGGAGTCTGCCCCAACCCAATCCCCGCCGACTTCTGCGCGCACGGCGGGCGTTGCCGAGACCACGGGCCTTGGAATCGCGGGCGGCGAGGGCGCTCATTCGGTGGCAGGCGCACATGGCATCAATGAGCTGCTGCGTCCGGCGGTCGTCGTGGCGGCACGCGCCGAAGTACTGCCGACGCAGCGGCTGTTGCTACCCAAGGGCGCCTTCATTGACTGCACGCTCGAGACGGCGATCGATTCGACCCTGCCAGGCCTGACGACCTGCATTACGCCGGTTGACACTTACAGCGCCGATGGGACCGTGGTGCTGCTCGAGCGCGGTACGAAGTTGATCGGCGAAACCCGCGGGGATGTGCAGCAGGGATCCTCGCGCGTGTTCGTGCTCTGGACCGAAGCACGCACGCCGCTCGGGGTCATCGTGCCGCTGGCCTCGCCCGGAACCGATGAGCTGGGTCGGTCGGGACTTCCCGGGGACGCGAACCATCACTTCTTTGAGCGCTTTGGCGCGGCCATCCTGGTGTCGGTGATCGATGGGGCCATGCAGGCGGCCGCCAACTCACGCTCCGAGGGCTCATCGGGAAGCACCATCGTGATGAACCCGAGCGGGACCCAGGATGTACTGACCGAGGTGCTCCGCAGCACCATCAGCATCCCGCCCACGGTCAGCAAGCCGCAGGGGGATCGGATAGAGATTCTGGTCGCCCGCGACCTGGACTTCCGCTCGGTCTATCAGCTGCAACTGCACTGACGCGCCGGAGCGCAGACGGTTGGAGCAGACTCCAGTCTCTTCGCAGGACTCCTCACTCACACTGACGCTGCGTGCGCTGCGACCGTGGTTGGATGATCCGACGCTGACGGAGATCTGCATCAACCGTCCGGGCGAAGCCTACGTCGAACGCAGCACTGGCTGGGAGCGTGTCTCGCTGCCCTTCGCAGACTATGAGTGGTGCGTGCGCCTGGCCAAACTTGTGGCCAACTCTACCCGCCAGAAGATCGATGCCAGCACGCCGCTCCTGTCCGCCACGCTCCCCACCGGCGAGCGCGCGCAGGTGGTGCTGCCTCCGGCGACGACCGAGCAGACCGTGGCGATCACCATTCGCCGCCCGGCAAGCCAGGTGTGGACACTGGCTGGCCTTGAGGCGCGGGGCGTGTTCAGCCGCACCGCAGTCGGGAATAGCCGCCAGAGCGCCGAGGATCTGCAGCTGGCCGAATTGCTGGAGGCACAGCACTACACCGAATTCCTGCGCGCCGCGGTGCGCGCGCGCAAGAATATTCTGGTTTCCGGGCCGACCGGATCAGGCAAGACGACCTGCACCAAGGCACTGATACTGGAAATTCCAAGCCACGAGCGGCTCATCACGATTGAGGATACCCGCGAGCTGGTGCTCGATAATCATCCCAATCACGTGCGACTCTATTACTCCAAGGATGGACAGGGGCAGGCCAAGGTCAGCCCCAAGCAACTGCTCGAGTCGTGCCTGAGAATGAAACCCGATCGGGTGCTGCTGGCTGAACTGCGCGCCGAAGAGGCGTTCTACTACCTACGCAATGTCAACAGTGGGCATCCGGGTTCGATCACCAGTCTGCACGCCTCCAGCTGTCAGCTCGCCTTCGAGCAGCTGGTGCTGCTGATCAAGGAGGCTCCTGCGGGGCGCGAGCTCAGCCGGGCCGATATTCAGCAGATGCTGCGCCTGCTCGTTGATGTCGTGCTGCAGTTCGCAGTCAACGGCGCCGAGCGCTACATCAAGGAAATCTGGTTCCGTCCGGTCAACGAGCCACTCTAGGCGCTTGGCCGCCGCGAGCTTGCTCGTTATGCGTTCAGTCCGATCGGATGCGCGCTGTGGCCAAAAAGAATATGCTTGCGCCGCTGATCAACCCTTGGCGCTACGCGCCTTAACCCTTTTGGATCTTGAGGGATCATGCGGAAACCGAATTGGAGCTGTTGGTCCTATCTGTGCATGGCTCTTGGAGCAGCGAAACTTGCCGCCGGCGCGGACCTGATCGTGCATGCTGGGACGCTGCTTGATGGAGTGAGCACGACCCCGCGCAGCCACATGTCGATCATCATTCATGATGATCGCATCACCGCCATTGAATCCGGCTTCATCTCCCGTGAGGGCGCCAGCATCATCGATCTGTCCCAGGAGACGGTGATGCCCGGCCTGATCGACTGCCATGTGCACATCGCGACCAAATTGCCCTCACAGATGAATGCGACCGAGTACGAGCTGACGCATTCGGATATCGATCGGGCCTTTGACGGGGCGCAGTTTGCGCGCGAGCTGTTGCAGCAGGGCTTCACCAGCGCCCGTGATGTTGGCGGTGGTGACTATACCGTGGCGCTGCGCGATGCGATCAACGATGGCAAGGTCCCGGGTCCGCGGCTGTGGGTGTCGCTGGAGCCGCTGGGGCCCACCGCAGGACATGGAGACAGCCGCTCCGGCCTTGATCAGTCGCTCTCGCATCCGGGCTGGGACAATGGCCTGGTCGACAGCCCCGATCAGGGTCGCTTGCGGGTGCGCGAGCACAAGCGCCGCGGCGCGGATCTGATCAAGATCATGCCCTCGGGTGGCATTGCCTCAACCGGTGACAATCCGCGCCTGCAGCTGATGACCGATGAGGAAATGAAAGCCATTGTCGATACGGCGCATGCGCTCGGCCTGAAGGTTGCGGCCCATATCTATCCGGCTGAGACTATCGAGAGTGCGGTCAGAGCAGGGGTGGATTCGGTGGAGCATGGCTCCTTCGCCACCGCCAAAACCTTTGCATTGATGAAGGCGCACGGCACTTACCTGGTGCCAACCCTGACGGTGTATGAACTTTTTTATGCCGTGGCACGGGATCATCCTGAGCTGCTGGCGCCGGGAACGCCAGCCAAGGAGCTCTCCTACGATCCACTGCCGAAGAAGAATCTGCCGCTCGCGATCCAGTCCGGCGTGAAGATCGCCTATGGCACCGATATCGGGGAAGGCGATCATGCTCAGGAGTTCCTGCTGCTGACCGCCAATGGCATGAGCGCTGCCGATGCGCTACTGGCGGCGACGCGCAACGCGGCCGATCTGATTGGTGCCGCGGATCGCATTGGCACGCTGCAGTCCAATCGCTTCGCAGATCTCGTGGCGGTCAGCGGCGATCCGCTGGCCGATCCCTCCCGATTCGAGCATGTGGATTTTGTGATGAAGGCGGGCGCCGTCTATCGCGAGCATGGGATGGCGATGCCCTGGCCCGTGGTGCTGGCGCACTGAAGCGACGGGGCGGCGCACGCCGCGATCGCAACGCAGGCGTTGCCGAGCTACAAATCATCTCGGGGCGAGGGGGATCACTGATGAGTCGATGGATGCGAATTGCGGCCACACTTGCGGTACTGGGCGCGGCTCAACTCGGGCACGGCGCGAGCCTCTTTGTCCACGCCGGACGGCTCATCGATCCGGAGCAGGGCAAGGTCTTGACCGATCAGCGGCTGACGATCATTGATGGTCGGATCAGCGCGGTTGCCCCCTGGAGCGCGCCAGCGGGCGAAGGCACGGTGATCGACTGGAGCCACTTCACGGTGCTTCCCGGACTGATCGATATGCACACGCACATCAGCCAGGGCTATGCCGACAACAATGATCCGACTGATCCGCTGAAGCATTCGGTCGCCGCAACCGCCTACAAGGCGGCCGAGTCGGCGCGCATCATGCTCGAGGCCGGCTTCACCAGCGTGCGCGATGTCGGCGTATATCGAGGACTCACGGATGTGGCGCTGCGCGATGCGATTGAGCTCGGCGAAGTGGAAGGGCCGCGCATGCTGGTGGCCGGCGCCTACATTACGGTGCCTGGCGGTGGCGGCGCGGTCACCGGCTTCTCGCCCGATGTCATTATTCCTGCCGACTTCCAGCTTGGGGAGGTTCGCGATCCAACCGAGGCGCGTGATCGGGCCCGCTACCTGCTGCAGCATGGTGCCGACTTCATCAAGCTGATCGCGACCGGCGCCGTGCTGGCCCTGGGCAGCGAGCCGGGGCAGCTGGAGCTGAGCGAAGCGGAAATGAAGGCGGCCTGCGATGAAGCGGCGCTGCACGGCAGCTACTGTATTGCCCATGCCCACGGCACCGCCGGCATCAAGGCGGCCATACGCGCCGGCGTGCGCTCGGTCGAGCACGCTTCGCTGATCGATGATGAGGGCATCGCGATGGCCAAGGCGCGCGGCATCTGGCTCGACATGGATATTTACGATGGCGACTGGATCGATGAGCAAGGCACCAAGGAAGGCTGGCCGGCCGAATACCTGCGCAAGAACCGCGATACTACCGATTTGCAGCGCGAGGGATTTCGCAAGGCGGTCAGGGCCGGGGTGAAGCTGAGCTTTGGCACCGACGCCGGTGTCTACCCCTATGGCCTCGGTGCACGGCAGTTTGCCTACATGGTGCGCTATGGGATGACGCCGATGCAGGCCATCCAGTCGGCGACCACGGTCGCGGCCGATCTGCTCCGGCGCAAAGCCGAAGTTGGCGCTATCAGCCCCGGGCATTTTGGCGACCTGATCGCAGTCACCGGTGATCCGCTGCAGGATATCGATGTGCTCACGCGTGTTGCCGGCGTCATCAAGGGCGGCCGTGTGATCAAGGCGGTGCCCGAGCAGTAAGCCGTGCGCGCTTCGGGGTCGAGCACGAAGCGCGTGGCCAGCCTGGCAATTATCGAGCAGTGCGTCACAGCTTTGCACCGCTGTGGCTGCCCGCTACTGCAGCCATCGGCCGAGTGTGTTATTCGGTCAAGGCAGCGAATTCTGGATCAGGCAAGAACCATAATGCGCACACTTGGCGGGTGGGTCATTGGCTTGGCTCTGGCAGTCACGGTACATGCCGGTGATGCCGTGCTCGGCACCTTTGTCTATGGCAGTGCCGAGCCGACCGTGGCGCCGAGCGAGGCGCGCTACGCGCACCTGAGCTTTGAGTTTGAACACTGCGGCGCTCTGGTCAGGACCCGCTGGTTCGATGCCAGTCACGTGCTGCTGGCCTTCGATGAACTCCAGGCCCCCGATGCGCGCCTGGCGCGCTACCGTCTGTGGCGGCCGAACATCGGGCAGTGGACCGACATGAAGCGCGAGGGCACCGTACTGTCGATCGACCGACACGATGCCGGCGCCGTCCACAGCGTTCGCCTAACTGTGGGCGATAACATCGCCGCCGGCCCGATGCTGGTGCTCGATGCGGTGCAGGAGCGGGCGCAGATTGAAGCGGGGAGCCCGCGGCAGGTGAGCTATGCCGTGCCCGAGCAGCTGGCAGCCTACGATCTGAACTTAAGCCGCATGAACTCGCCAGCTGGCAACCCGGATGGCATTGTGGTGACGGCCTCTTCCTGGATGATTCGTCCGTTCATGCATCCGGTGGAATTCTATTTTGATGCCCAGGGTGAGATCACCCGCATGCGCGGTCGCGTCTTGCCCGTGATGGGCACCGCCGCGCGTCCGGAGCCGATGGAGGCCGATACCCGCGTCGAGCGCACCGAATCGCGCAGCTGCTCGATCCAGCCGCTGGGTGACGTGGCCCTGAACTAAGCTCCGGCGCCTTGATCGCGCCAGGCGCATCACCGCCTAGCCGAAACTCTCGAACACCTCATCCAACTGCTCGAGGTAGCTGCGCCGGCGCGACTCCTCGATGAAACTGGCCTCGAAGCTGTTGTGCGCCAGCTGATAGGCCTGTGCTGCGCCCAGGCCCGTGGCGGCAAAGGTCTGCGTGAAGTTCTCATTCAGGTAGCCGCCAAAGTAGGCCGGGTCATCGGAGTTCACGGTCGCAACCAGGCCATGCTCAAGGAGTGCCCCGAGGTTGTGCCGCGACAGATCCGGGAACACACGCAGCTTCTGGTTCGATAACGGGCACACGGTGAGCGGGATGCGCGTCTCGGCCAGGCGCTGCAGCAACGCGCGATCCTGGATGGCCTGGACCCCGTGATCGATCCGCTCGACCCCGAGCACTTCGAGCGCACCCCAGATGTAGCTCGGTGGCCCTTCCTCGCCCGCGTGTGCGACCCGGTGCAGCCCAAGCTCGCCGCAGCGGGCGAATACGCGCGCAAACTTTTCGGGCGGATGCCCGAGTTCGCTCGAGTCCAGGCCCACGCCGATGAAATACTCCCGCCACGGCAGCGCCTGCTCCAGCGTCGCAAAAGCATCGGCTTCACTCAAGTGACGCAGGAAGCACAGGATCAGCGTCGCGCTCACGCCGAAGAGAAGGCGGGCTTCGAGGCAGGCGCGATGCAGCCCCTTGAGCACCGTCTCGATATTGACACCGCGCGCCGTGTGGGTCTGGGGATCGAAGAAGATCTCGGCATGGAGCACGTGCTCGGCGGCGGCGCGGCCAAGGTAGGCCATCGCCATCTCGTAGAAGTCCTGCTCGTAGAGCAGGACGCTGGCACCGGCGTAATAGATATCGAGGAAACTCTGCAGATCCGTGAAGGCGTAGGCGCGGCGCAGGGCGGCCACGTCCGCGTACGGTAGCTGCACGCCGTTGCGGGCCGCGAGCGCGAAGATCAGTTCCGGCTCGAGCGAGCCCTCGATATGGATGTGCAGCTCGGCCTTGGGCATGCGCCGCAGCAGCTCGAACAGTCGGTCAGAGGCGATCGAGGGCAACACCATGTCATATCCTGGATGAACTGCGGGACTCCAGCGCGGCCCAGATCACACTGGCAGAGCTCAATGTGCAGGAAGCGCCCAGTGGCGGTCAATCGCCGGCAGCGCTGCCCCCCGATCAGCGGCTCGCCAGGGAATGCACCAGCCGATTGGCGACCCAGACCTCGCGCACGTTGCTGCGTCCGGCGTGATAGATGATCTTCTGCACCAGATCCGCCGCCGAATCCTCGGGCTGCAGGCGCAGGTTCCCGTGGTCGCTGCCGCCTTCGATCAGCAGCGCATCGAACTGGAAGCCTTCCTTGAAAATACCGATCGGCAGATCGAGCGCGATCCCCCCGCCGGCAGTCGCCAGCCAGAAGGCCGTCAGCGCGTCGATTCTTGAATCCGGGCGTCGCCGCTGCGCGCGGCTCTGCGCCGGATCGACGCCAGCCTCCAGGTAGCGCGAAGCGATCACGGCATGACGGGCGTTTTCCAGGATCGAGGGGCTCGCACCGCCGGCGATGTCCGTACCCAGCCCGACATGGATGCCCTGCGCCAGCAGGTGGCGCAGCGGCAGGATGGCATCGGAGAAGTAGATGTTGGAGAGCGGGCAGTGCGCGATGCCTGCACAGCGCGCGCCGATAATCGTAAGGTCCGCATCGCTGACAAAATTGCCGTGCGCCAGCACCGTGTGCCGGCCAAGGAGCCCCAGGCGATCGAGCGCCGCGGTGTCCGTGATGCCGTAGCGCTCGAGCACGTACTGGTGTTCCCAGTCACTCTCCGAGCAGTGCGTCTGCACGTGGCAGCCGCTCTCGCGCGCGAGCGTGCCCAGGCCGCGCAGCAGCTCATCGGTGCACGAGGGAATAAATCGCGGCGTGATCACCGGCTTGATGAGCGCGGCCTCATTACCTGGCAGTGCGCGGACATAGTCTATGAAAGCGCGCGTCTGCGCCTCGGCGCTCGCCGCGCTGAGATCGCGGTAGTAGTCGGGGCACTGCTCCGGGTTGTCCATCGCCACCTGGCCAATCAGTGCGCGCTGGGCGCGGCGCAGGCAGATATCGGCCAGCCGTTGGGTCGCCGGCAGGTGAATGGTGGCGAAGTACAGCGCTGTCGTGGTGCCGTTGGCGAGCAGCCCTGCGACCAGCGACTCGTACTCGGTCTGCGCGAAGGCCACATCCGCATAGCGCGCTTCGAGCGGGAACGTGTACGTCTGCAGCCACTCCTCGAGTGGCAGGTCGAGTGCCTTGCCCAGCTGTGGCCACTGTGGGGCATGGACGTGCAGATCAACCATGCCGGGTAGCAGGTACTGGCCGGGCCGCGTGCGCACTAGGGCCCCGCGGGCTTCATAGCGTGCGACCTCGCCGCGCGCCTCGCGGCTCGCATGGGGCTGAATGGTGCTGATGGTGCCGTCGGCACGCACGCTGATCAGAGCATCGGCGAGCAGCTCGACCTCGCCGCGGACGGGCGCGTGCAGTGCATCGCCTAGGTAGGCACGATCCGATGCGGGTTGGGGCAGCATGCAGCTCCTTGCAAGATCACGACCCGCATCATGATAGTCGCCTGATGCGTCCTAGCGCTAAGCCGTCGCGCGGCCAATTGCTCCGCAATGGGGCATGGCGCGAACATTATGCAGTCCGCAATGGGCTCCGAAAGCCATTCGGCACCGAAGGAGTGCAGCGCGTGGACCGCGGAGCTCACGCGCGGTGCCGGGTTGGTGCACGCGCTGCGTGCCTCAGTGTTGCCCGGCGTGCAGCGCCCGCAGGCGCTCGCGGATGCGCTCAATCCCGGGCTTGCGCTCAAGCAGCTCATCGACTGAGAGCCCCGTGAGTTCGTGCGGAAAGACCAGCCAATGCGCCGTTTCATGCAGGTAGTAGTGCGGCACCTTGCTCGGCTCGCTGTTGCCGGGCTTGTAGTAGATCGTGGCAATGCGGATATCCGGGGTATTCTTGCGGCAGTCGGCGCGGATATCGGCGATGACCTGGCGGATGCTGCGGCCCGAGTCATAGACATCATCGACGATCAGCAGGGCATCTTCGGAGTTGATGTGCTTGATGATGTAGTTCAGGCCGTGCACCCGCACCTTGCGGCCGGTGGTGGCAACGCCGGTGTAGAGCGAGGTGCGGATGGCGATGTGATCGGTCTTAATGCCGCTGAAATCCAGCAGTTCCTGGACCGCGATGCCCACCGGGGTGCCGCCACGCCAGATGCCGATGATATGGGTCGGGCGAAAGCCGCTGTCGAGGACCTTGAGCGCGAGCTCAAAGGAATCCGACAGCAGCTCATCGGCACTGATATAGAGTCGCTCGGGAATCGCTTCGCTCATGGCTGGCATGTCTCGGTTTGGATTTTAGAATTAAAGATCACGGCCGCAGCGGGCCGCCTCGAGGCCCCCGCCCTGTGACCGGCCGTTCCGGCAGCTTCGGGTCGAGGCCGGATATTACAGGCGCGCGCGAAAATTAATAGGCGCCCTGGCCGCAGCGGGCGACCGAGCTTGCCGGCATGGCGAATGTTGTGCCTATGATTGCAAGCCCCCGGTGCCGGTACGCCGAAGCCTTAAGGGTTGGATGGCAACTTTACGGATAACACCATGGCAGAGATGCTGAATCGGTTCTTTGGCCTGAAGGCGCACGGCACGAGCGTGCGCACCGAGCTCATTGCCGGGCTGACGACCTTCCTCACGATGGCCTATATCGTGGTGGTCAATCCGGCAGTGCTGGGCCAGGCCGGCATGCCGGTGGCTGCAGTGGCGGTCGCCACCTGCCTCGCGGCCGGTTTTGGCAGCATCGTCATGGGACTGTCCTCAAATTACCCGCTGGCGCTGGCGCCCGGCATGGGCCTGAATGCCTACTTCACCTACACCGTGGTCAAGACCATGGGCCTGCCGTGGCAGGTCGCGCTCGGTTGCGTGTTCCTCTCCGGTGCAGCGTTTCTGATCCTGACCCTGGTTGGCGTGCGCCAGTTGATCGTCGCCGCGCTGCCGCGCTCGCTGTTCGCCGCGGTGGGTGGGGGCATTGGCCTGTTCATCGCCTTCATCGGCTTGAGTGATGCCGGGATCATTGTGGCCAAGCCCGGCACCATGGTGGGCCTGGGCAGTCTCACCACCCCGACGGCGGCGCTCTCGATCCTTGGCCTGCTGGTGATTGCGGCACTCCAGGCCCGCAAGATCAAGGGCGCGATGCTGCTCGGGATCGTCCTGACGGCGGCGCTCGGCTGGATCCTTGGCATGGCGCGCCTGAGTCCGGGCAGCTACTCCTTGAGCGATCTGTCCGCGACCGCCTTCAAGCTCGACCTGCATGGCGCGCTGAGCCTCAAGGGTGGTCTGGGCGTGTCGCTGATCGAAATCGTGTTCGTGTTCCTGCTGGTCGACATGTTCGACAATGTCGGCACGCTGGTAGCGGTGACCAAGCGCGCCGGGCTGACGGCTCCGGATGGTTCGATCCCGCGCCTCAAGCGCATCCTGCTGGCCGATTCGGCCGCGATGCTCTTTGGTGCCCTCGCTGGCACCAGCCCGGTCACCAGCTACGTGGAAAGCGCGGCCGGCGTCGCGGTCGGCGGCCGCACCGGACTCACCAGCATTGTCGTGGGCCTGCTGTTCCTGCTGACCCTGTTCTTCACGCCGCTGGTCCAGGCCATCCCGACGGCCGCGACCGCGCCGGCGCTGATCCTGGTCGGCGCGCTGATGATGGGTGCGCTCACGGAAGTTGACTGGGTCGATCCGGTCGAAGCCATACCGGCCTTCCTGACCGTGATCATGATCCCGCTGACCTATTCGATCGCCAATGGCCTCGCCTTCGGCATCGTCGCCCACGCGGTGCTCAAGCTGGTCGCAGGGCGTGCCCGACTGTCGGATTGGCTGGTGTACGTGCTGGCTGCGCTGTTCGTGGGGCGCTTCATTTACCTCGATTGACCTTGCGGAAGAGAGGACGGCATGCACTCGGATACGCACTCGGAAGTCCTGCGGGTCGGCATCGGCGGACCGGTCGGTTCGGGCAAGACGGCGCTGGTGGATCTGCTGTGCAAGCGCCTGCGCGATAAGCTCAATATCGCGGTCGTGACCAACGATATCTATACCCGCGAAGACGCCGAATTCCTGATCCGCAGCCAGGCACTGCCCGCCGAGCGCATCCGTGGGGTCGAGACCGGGGGCTGTCCGCACACGGCGATCCGCGAGGATGCCTCGATGAACCTGGCGGCCATCGAGGGGCTGATGAAGGAATTCGAGCACCTGGATCTGGTGATCGTCGAAAGCGGCGGGGATAACCTGGCAGCGACCTTCAGCCCCGAGCTCTCGGATCTGACCCTCTATGTCATTGATGTCGCCGCCGGCGATAAGATCCCGCGCAAGGGCGGGCCCGGGATCATCAAATCGGACCTGCTGATCATCAACAAGATCGACCTGGCGCCCTACGTCGGGGCTTCGCTCGAAGTGATGGCGCGCGATGCGCGCAAGATGCGCGGCGATCGTCCCTTCGTGTTCACCAATCTCAAGACCGGCCAGGGCCTCGATACCGTGATCGAGTTCGTGATGCGCGAAGGCCTGCTGAACGCGGCTTAAGCTGCGGGCGCCCGCGACCCGATCTTCCCGAATTCACCTCTGAGATCGGCGCCGCGTGAGTATTTTGAGCGAACTGCCCAGGGCCGGATGGCAAGGCGAGCTCGAACTTAAGTTCCAGGCCGAGGGCGCGCGCACGCGCCTCGCGCATCAGCGCCATCTCGGGCCGCTGCTGGTGCAGCGGCCGTTCTATCCCGAATCCAATCTGCCGGGCCCCACGGATCTGGCCGAGCCCTGTCATGTCTATGTGATTCACCCGCCGGGCGGCGTGGCCGGCGGCGATGAACTGCGCCTTAGCGTCGCGATCGAGCCGCGCGCGCATGTGCTGATGACCACACCGGCGGCCGGCAAGTTCTACCGCAGCGCCGGTGCGCAGGTGGCGCGGCTCTCGCAGCGCTTCGAGGTGCAGCAGGGCGTGCTCGAGTGGCTGCCACAGGAGAACATTTTCTATCCTGACAGCGCGGTCAGGCTCGCGACGCGGGTGGAGCTGTCCGCCGGCGCGCGCTTCATCGGCTGGGAATTGAGCTGTCTTGGATTGCCGGCCCAGCAGCAGTCACTGGGTGCAGGCTCGGTGCACCAGGCCTTTGAGCTCTGGCGCGAAGGGGTGCCGCTGCTGCTTGAGCGGCTGCACCTGCATGCCCGGATGATCGAGGCACGCTGGGGAGTGGCAGGCCGGGTGAGCCTCGGTACCTGGCTTGGCTGCCCGGCCACGCCCGCGCATCTGGCGCAGGCGCGCGCGCTGCTCGAGCCGCTCAATTGCGCCGATGTGGAGATTGCCTGTACGCTCCTTGACGGTGTGCTGTGCTGCCGGGCGGCGGCGCGGCGCGCTGATCAACTGAAGCAGATTTTCATCCAGCTGTGGTGCGCGTTGCGGCCGGCGCTGCTGGGGCGCGCTGCCAGTGCACCACGCATCTGGGCCACCTAATTAAGGGGCATTGACGATGGAGCTCTCGCCACGCGAAAAGGACAAGCTGCTGCTCTTTACCGCAGGTCTCCTGGCCGAGCGGCGCAAGGCGCGCGGCCTGAAGCTCAATTATCCCGAGGCGGTGGCCTACATCTCGGCCGCGATCCTCGAGGGCGCGCGCGATGGGCGCAGCGTGGCCGAGCTGATGAGCTACGGCGCGACGCTCCTGCGCAGCGCCGATGTCATGGACGGCGTGGCCTCGATGATCAGCGAGGTGCAGGTCGAAGCGACCTTTCCGGATGGCACGAAGCTCGTGACGGTCCACCAACCGATCTCCTAGAGAGGCCCCATGATCCCCGGTGAAATCATCACGATGGAAGGCGAGCTGGCGCTGAATGTGGGGCGCGCGACGCGCCGCATTACGGTTGCCAATACCGGCGATCGGCCGATCCAGGTGGGCTCGCACTATCATTTCTTCGAGACCAACAATGCGCTGCGCTTCGATCGGGAACAGGCGCGTGGCTACCGGCTCAACATTGTCTCGGGCACCGCGATCCGCTTCGAGCCCGGGCAGCAGCGCGATGTGGAACTGGTGGCATTGGCCGGGGATCGGATCGTATACGGCTTCCAGGGCAAGATCATGGGCAAGCTGCCATGAGCAGCATCGGGCGAGGCGCCTATGCCGAGATGTTCGGCCCGACGCTTGGGGATCGGGTGCGCCTCGGGGACACGGAGTTGTGGATCGAGATCGAGCGCGATCACACCGTCTACGGCGAGGAGGTTAAGTTCGGCGGCGGCAAGGTGATCCGCGATGGCATGGGCCAGAGCCAGCGCCTGGCGGCCGAAGTCGCCGACACGGTGATCACGAACGTCGTGATCCTGGATCACTGGGGCATTGTCAAAGCCGATGTCGGCCTCAAGGCCGGCCGCATCCAGGCGATCGGCAAGGCCGGCAACCCGGATGTGCAGCCGCAGGTGAACATTCCAATCGGGGCTGGCACCGAGATCATCGCCGGCGAGGGCCTGATCCTGACCGCCGGAGCGATCGATGCGCACATCCACCTGATCTGCCCGCAGCAGGCCGAGGATGCGCTGATGAGCGGTGTGACCACGATGATCGGCGGCGGCACCGGCCCGGCCACCGGCACTGCGGCCACCACCTGCACGCCCGGACCCTGGTACATCGAGCGCATGTATCAGGCCCTCGAAGGCCTGCCGATGAACTTCGGGCTGCTGGGCAAGGGCAATGCGAGTCTGCCCGGCGCACTCGAGGAGCAGGTGCAGGCCGGTGTCATGGGCCTGAAGCTCCACGAGGACTGGGGCACGACCCCGGCGGCGATCGACAACTGCCTGAGCGTCGCCGAGCGCTTCGATGTTCAGGTCGCCATTCATACCGATACGCTCAACGAGAGTGGCTTCGTCGAAGACACGATCGCTGCCTTCAAGGGCCGCGCGATCCACACCTACCATACCGAAGGCGCTGGTGGCGGCCATGCCCCGGACATCATCAAGGCCTGCGGCGTGGCGCACGTGCTGCCCTCATCGACCAATCCGACCCGGCCCTACACGGTCAACACGATCGATGAGCACCTCGACATGCTGATGGTCTGCCACCATCTGGATCCGGGTATTGCCGAGGACGTGGCTTTTGCCGAGTCCCGCATCCGGCGCGAAACGATCGCGGCCGAAGACATCCTGCATGATCTGGGCGCCTTCTCGATGATCTCCTCGGACTCCCAGGCGATGGGCCGCGTCGGGGAAGTCATCACGCGCACCTGGCAGACGGCGCACAAGATGAAGGTGCAGCGTGGCGCCCTGGCGCAGGACTCGGCCCGCAACGACAATGTGCGGGCGCGCCGCTATGTGGCCAAGTACACCATCAACCCGGCAATCACGCACGGCATCGCGCACGAGGTCGGATCGGTGGAGGTGGGGAAGCTGGCCGATCTGGTGCTGTGGCGGCCGGCGTTCTTCGGCGTGAAGCCGGCGCTGCTGATCAAGGCTGGCATGATTGCCGCGGCCCCGATGGGTGATCCGAACGCCTCGATCCCAACCCCGCAGCCGGTGCACTATCGCTACATGTTCGGCGCCCTGGGCGCCGCCTGCGCCGCGACCTCGGTCAGCTTCGTATCGCAGGCCGCGCTCGAAGGCCACCTCGCGCAGCGCCTGGACCTGCGCAAGCGCCTGGTCGCGGTGCGCGGCACGCGCCGCATCGGCAAGGCGGACATGGTGCTCAATGACTACCTGCCGCACATCGAGGTCGATGCCCAGACCTACGAGGTGCGCGCCGATGGGCAACTGCTGACCTGCGAGCCGGCGAGCGTCTTGCCGCTGGCGCAACGCTATTTCCTGTTCTGAATCCGGATGCGCACCGCATGCTGACCCTGTCGCAGCGACTGACAAGCCCACGCAGCGCCGATGCGTCCCTTGAGCTGCCCTTTGAGCAGCGCAGCCGCAGCCGCTTCAGAGCGCGCCTGAGCACTGGCGATGAAGTGGGTGTGAAGCTCAACCGCGGCCAGATCCTGCGCGGCGGCGACCTGCTGCTGGCCTCGGACGGGCGCGTCATCGAAGTGCGGGCCGCGGCCGAGACCGTCTCGACCGTGCACAGCAGCGATACGCGTGAGCTGGCGCGCGCGGCCTATCACTTAGGCAATCGCCACATCGCGCTGCAGGTAGGCGCGGGGTGGCTGCGCTACGTGCACGATCATGTGCTCGATGAGCTGGTGCAGGGGCTCGGGCTTGCGGTGCAGGTCGAGCAGGCACCCTTTGAACCCGAGGGCGGTGCGTATCACAGCGAAGGCGCTGCCCACACTCCTTCACATGAACATGCCCATGGACACGGGCACTGAAGCGGGCGCCAGCGCCCGGATTGCGCGACTGATCAGTCCGCAGGGTGCCAGCGCGCGCGATCCGCTGGCCTTGCTGCGCCTGTTTCACCTGGTGAGTCCGGCGTTGCCGGTCGGGGCCTACGCCTATTCGCAGGGCCTGGAGTACGCCACACATGCCGGCTGGGTGCGCGATGAGGCCAGCACGCTCGCGTGGCTTGAGGGCCTGGCCACTTTTGGTCTGGGGACGCTCGACCTGCCGATCCTCAAGCGACTGCACGCGGCCTGGAGCGCCGAGGATGCCGGCGCCGTGCGTCACTGGAACGCGCAGCTGCTGGCGGCGCGCGAAACCTCGGAGCTGCGGGCCGAGGAGCTGCATCTGGGCCGCGCTCTGGCGCGCGTGCTGGTGGAGCTGGAACTGGCCGAGGCCGGGCGGTGGCAGCAGCAATCGCCGGTGTATGCGACGATGTTCAGCCTCGCCGCGGTGCGCTGGCACATTGAGCCGGTCGATGCGCTGCGCGGCTATCTGTGGAGCTGGTGCGAAAACCAGGTGCTGGCCGCGGTCAAGCTGGTGCCGCTCGGGCAATCGGCTGGCCAGCGCGTACTGCACCGGCTGACCGAGGGGCTGCCGGCGATCATCGATCGTGCCCAGCATCTGGAGGCGGGCGATATCGGTGTCGGCACGATCTCCCAGGCACTCGCCAGTGCCTGGCACGAATCGCAGTACACACGTCTGTTCCGCTCCTGAAGCCACTTTGCCTGCAAGGCGGGCAACGCCCGCGCGGACTGGCCTCATTTTGGGGCGCTGGCGGCCTCCGGCGCACGTATACGTTCAGACTTTGCATCGTATACAATCCTTGAGCGAATTTTTTAAGCTGGAAGGCGCTGCGGCGCGCGAAACTTCCTCAACCTTCTGCATGCGGTGCACCTGATGGGTCAACTCACCACCCACGTCCTCGACACGAGCGCCGGCGTGCCGGCGGCTGCGATCCGCATCGAGCTGCATGAGCTGGGTGGCGCAAGTCCGCGGCTGCTGCGCTCGGTGGTAACCGGCACCAACGGGCGCTGCACAGCGCCGCTGCTGGCCGAGGCGGAGTTCCGCGCCGGTCTCTACACACTGACGTTTTTTGTGGCTGCGTATTTTCGCGCTCGTGGTGTCTCACTGCCCTCGCCGCCGTTTCTCGATGAGATCATCGTGCGCATCGGCATCGCCGAAGCCGAGCAGCACTATCACGTGCCGCTGCTGATCTCGCCCTGGAGCTACTCCGTGTACCGGGGAGCTTAAGCGCGCGTGGCAGCGGGCGGCTCGCACGATCAGCCAGGCGCGGCGAGCGGCACGGTACGCTTCGTCCTCGATGGTCAGACGGTGAGCGTAGCGAACCTGCCGGCGACCACCACGGTGCTCGAATATCTGCGCAACGTGGCGCACCGTACCGGCACCAAGGAAGGCTGTGCCGAAGGGGACTGCGGGGCCTGCACCGTGGTGCTCGGCGAACTCAAGCGCGGTGAGCAGCAGATCCACTACCGTGCGATTAACTCCTGTATCCGCTTTTTGCCCACGATCGATGGGCAGGAGCTGGTCACGGTCGAGAGCCTGGCCGAGGCAGACGGGAGCCTGCATCCGGTGCAGCAGGCGATGGTCGACTACCATGCCTCGCAGTGCGGCTTTTGCACCCCCGGGTTTGTGATGTCGCTGTTTGCGCTGTACCTGAACCAGGCCCATCCCGAGCGCGCGCAGGTGCTCGAGACCTTATCCGGCAATCTGTGCCGCTGTACCGGGTATCGGCCGATCATCGAGGCCGGCTGCCAGATGAGCGGCTACCCGAAGCCGGCGCACTGGAGCCGCGATGAGATCAGTTCGGACGCGCGCCGTGAGGCCTTGCGCGCGCTTGAGCGCGCAGAGGCGCTGCAACTTCCGGACTTCACCGCGCCGCGCTCGCTTGCGGAACTCGCCGCGGCGCTTGAGGCCAATCCGGCCGCGCTGATACTCGCGGGCGGCACCGATGTCGGGCTGTGGGTGACCAAGCAGCTGCGCGAATTGCCGCCGATCGTCTATGTCGGCGAGGTCGCGGAGCTTAAAGTCGCAGAACGCGATGCGCACGGCGTCTCGATTGGTGCCGCGGTCCCGCTCAACGAGGCCTGGGCGCTGATTCTCAAGTCCTACCCGGAGCTCACAGAGCTCGCGCTGCGCTTTGCCTCACCGCCGGTGCAGAACTCCGGCACGCTCGGTGGCAATGTCGCCAACGGCTCACCGATCGGGGATTCGATGCCGGCGCTGATCGCCCTGGGCGCGCAAGTCGAACTGCGGCGCGGCGCGCTCGTGCGACGCCTGGCGCTCGAGCAGCTGTATCTGGGCTATCAGCGCAAGGATCTGCAGCCTGGCGAGTTTCTGGTGCGCGTGCTGATCCCCCCGCCCACGGCAGGAGTATGGTTTGCGAGCTACAAGCTCTCGAAGCGCTTCGATCAGGACATCTCGGCGGTGTGCGCGGCCTTCGCAGTGCGCATCGAGCAGGCGCGCGTGGTCGCGGCGCGCGTTGCCTACGGGGGCATGGCCGCGATCCCGAGCCGCGCTGCTGCTACCGAGCAGGCGCTGCTCGGGCAACCCTGGAACGAGGCCACGATCGCCAAGGCCATGGCGGCGCTCGCGAGTGATTTCAAGCCGCTCAGTGACATGCGGGCCAGCAGTGCCTATCGGCTGGAGAGCGCAACACAGCTGCTGCGACGCTTTTACCTTGAGCACAGCGATTCGAGCGCCGCGTCGCGTGCGCAGCAGGCCACGCCGCTGTGAGTGCGCTGCTCTCAGGCGCGCAAGGACCGGCAGGCGAGGGCCAGCGGCATGAAAGCGCACACCTGCACGTCACTGGCCAGGCGCTGTACGCCGATGACATCCCGCTGCCCGCCAATACGCTGCACGCCGCCTTCGGTCTGAGCACGATCGCGCACGGCCGGATCACGACGCTCGATCTGGCGCCGGTGCTCAAGCAGTGCGGCGTGATCGCGATTGCCGGCGTCGCCGATGTGCCGGGCGAAAACAATTACGGCAGTGTGCTGCACGATGATCCGATCTTTGCCGCCGGTGAAGTGCTCTATGCCGGGCAGCCGCTGTTCGCGGTCGCGGCCGATTCCTATCTGGCGGCGCGCAAGGCGGTACGGGCCGCACGCGTCGAGTATGAGCCGCTGCCCGCGATTCTCGAGATCCGCGAGGCGCTTGCGGCCGCGAGCCAGGTACTGCCAACCCAGCACCTGAGCCGCGGCAACCCGCGCGAAATGCTGGCGCGCGCACCGCACCGGTTGCGTGGCACGCTCAGCATCGGCGGGCAGGATCACTTTTACCTCGAAGGACAGATCGCGATCGCGATTCCGCAGGAAGATGGCGCGATGCTGATCCACAGCTCCACGCAGCACCCATCCGAGGTGCAGCAGATTGTGGCGCATGCGCTCGGCAAGCGCGCGCACGACATCACGGTGCGCTGTCGGCGCATGGGCGGGGGTTTTGGCGGCAAGGAGACGCAGCCGGCGCTGATCGCGGCCGCGGCGGCGATCCTGGCCGAGAAGTGCAAGCGTCCCGTCAAGCTGCGCCTGGATCGGGACGATGACATGCTCGTGACCGGCAAGCGCCACGACTTCGTGGCCGACTACGAGGTCGGCTTTGATGAGAAGGGGCGGCTGCTGGCCCTCTCGGTCATGCTGGCTTCACGCTGCGGCTACTCGGCCGATCTGTCCGGCCCGATCAATGATCGGGCCATCATGCATCTGGACAATGCCTACTACCTCGAGCATGTGGAGATCGTCTCGCACCGCTGCAAGACTCACATGGTCTCGGCCACTGCCTTTCGCGGCTTTGGCGGGCCGCAGGGCATGATGGTGATCGAGCATGTGCTCGATGAGATTGCCCGCGCGCTGGCGCTCGAGCCCCTCGAGGTCCGGCGCGCCAACTACTACGGGATCGATGAGCGCAACCTCACTCCCTACGGGCAGGTGGTCGAGGACAATCTGATCCACAAGATCACCGATCAGCTTGAAATCAGCAGCGACTATCAGGCGCGCCGGCGCGCGGTCAGCGCCTGGAATGCCACGAATTCGACCATCAAGCGGGGCCTGGCGCTCACCCCGGTGAAGTTCGGCATCTCCTTTACCTCAACGATGTTCAACCAGGCCGGCGCGCTGGTGCACATCTACAGTGATGGGACCGTGCTGCTCAATCACGGCGGCACCGAGATGGGCCAGGGGCTATTCACCAAGGTCGCGCAGGTTGTGGCTTCTGAGCTTGGCCTGCCGCTCTCGGCCATCCGCGTCTCGGCCACCGATACGGCGCGCGTCCCCAACACCTCGGCCACCGCCGCCTCCTCCGGCTCGGATCTGAACGGCAAGGCGGCGCAGGTCGCGGTGCAGACCATCCGCGCCCGGCTGGTGGAATTTGCTGTGAATGCCCATGGCGTGGCCGCCGAAGCAGTGCACTTTCGTGACGGGCGCGTGCTGGTGGGTGAGCAGGAGTTCAGCTTCGCGGATTTTATCTGGAGCGCCTACCAGGCGCGTATTGCGCTCTCATCGACTGGCTTTTATCGCACGCCGAAGATCTCCTGGGACAAGACCCAGATGCACGGGCGGCCTTTCTTCTATTTTGCCTACGGCGCCGCGGTCAGCGAAGTGGCCCTCGACACACTCACCGGCGAGATGCAGCTGCTGCGCGTCGACATCCTGCATGATGTGGGCGCATCGCTCAATCCAGCGATTGATCTGGGGCAGATCGAAGGCGGCTTCCTGCAGGGCGTGGGCTGGCTGACCTCCGAGGAGCTGTACTGGGACGAGCGGGGCGTGCTGCGCACCCATGCGCCCTCGACCTACAAGATCCCGACCGCACGCGACTGGCCGGCGCAATCGAAGGTCTCGCTGCTCGAGTCGACGCCGAATTCTGAGGAAACGATCTATCGCTCCAAGGCGGTCGGGGAACCACCGCTGATGCTCGGGATCTCGGTATTCCACGCGTTGCGCGATGCGATCGCCAGCTGCGGGCCCGCGCGCGCGAGCGTGCCACTGTCGGCACCGGCAACACCGGAGTCGAGCCTGAAGGCGCTGGCCGAACTCCGCGCGCGGAGCACGACATGAAGCTGCCGGCACTGCCCGAAGCGCCGCCGGAACGGATGGCCGAAACGCCGGCACCGGCATGGCTCAAGCCCTTGCGCGACTGGCCGGCGGCGGCGCTCGAGCTGCTGGATCGCGAGCCGACGGTGGTGCGCGTCGTGATCGCGCAGGCCCGTGGCAGCGTACCGCGCGATGCCGGGGTGAGCATGCTGGTCAGTGGCGCGGGGCTGCTGGGCACGATCGGTGGCGGGCAGCTCGAGTGGCAGGCGGTGGCCGCGGCGCGCGCGCTGCTCGATCCGGCACGCGAAGCGGCGACGCTGCAGCACTTCACGCTCGCCACGGATCTTGGCCAGTGCTGCGGTGGTGTGGTCGATGTGTGGATGGAGCGCTATACGCGCGAGAATCTGGGCGCGTTGCGTCGGGCGCAGGCAGCCAGCGGGCGCGGTGCGGCGCTGTGGTGCAGCGCCATGCACGGCGCCACGCTCCGGCATGAGGTGCTGGTCGATGGCAGCGCCTTACCCGAGGCACTGGCGCTGCTCGGTGCACCGCGCGCCAAGGCCGTGCCACAGCTGAGTGTGGAAGCGGATGGACAGGTGCGGCTGCTCGAGCGGCTCGATGAAATCCTGCCCGCCCTGTGGATCTATGGTGCGGGTCACGTCGGCCAGGCCCTGGCGCGCATCGCCGCTGAATTGCCGGTGCGCCTTACGTGGATCGATCCGCGCCCCGAGCTGTTGCCGGCGGTGCCCGGGCGCGAAGTCACGGTACTCGAGATCGCTGAGCCGGTACAGAGCGTGGCGCGGGCACCGGCCGGGACTTATTTCGTGGTGCTGACCCACAGTCATTCGCTCGACTACCAGCTGTGCCGCGAGATCCTGCGGCGCGCCGATCAGGCCTGGATCGGGGTCATCGGCTCCAAGAGCAAGGCGGCCCGCTTCCGCTCGCGGCTGCTGCGCGATGGCTTCAGCCCGGCGGCGGTGGCGCAGCTGGTGTGTCCGATGGGCGTTGCAGGCATCGCGAGCAAGTGGCCGGCAGCGATTGCGGTCAGCGTCGCGACGCAGCTGCTGGCTTCGATGAGCCGAGCGGGCGAGCCCGGCGAGGCAATCGCGCCCGTCGAAGCGAGGCCCGCAGCCGATTGTGGCCGCAGCGAGTGTGCAACCTGTCATCCCCAGAGCACGGTGCCCAAGTGATGCCTGAAGCAGCGAACCCATCCCACCGCGTCGCCCGGCGGCGCACTGCCGCGGAGCGCACGCGATGCTGACCTACCTGCTCGACTGGGTCGGCATGCTGACGCGCTGGCTGCACATCATCGCCGGCATCGCCTGGATCGGCTCCTCATTCTATTTCGTGTGGCTCGACAATTCTCTTGAACCGCTCAAGCACCCGGGGCGCGATGAAGAGGGCATCGCCGGTGATTCCTGGGCCGTGCACGGCGGCGGCTTCTATCGGGCGCTCAAGTACCGTGTGGCCCCGGGCACACTGCCTACGACACTGCACTGGTTCTACTGGGAGGCTTACACCACCTGGTTGTCGGGCTTCCTGCTGCTGTGCCTGCTGTATCTGCTGCGCGCCGAGGCGTATCTGGTGGACCCGGCCATCCTGCCACTCAGCAAGAGCGCAGCGATCCTGATTGCACTCGGCACGCTCATCGTGACCTGGCTCATTTACGATGGCCTGTGTCGCTCGCCGCTCGGGCGCCACAGCCGCACCCTGGCCACGACCATCGGGTTGCTCGTCGCGCTTTTGGCCTGGGGACTGTGCCAGGTGTTCAGCGGGCGCGGTGCCTTCATGATGTTTGGTGCCGTGCTCGGCACGATCATGGTCGCGAATGTGCTGTTCGTGATTATTCCCGGGCAGCGCGAACTGGTGCGCGCCAAGGAGCAGGGACGCGAGGTGGATCCGGCGCCGGGGCTCAAGGGCAAGCAGCGTTCGCTGCACAACACTTATTTTACGCTGCCAGTGCTGCTGATGATGATCAGCAACCACTATGCGCTGGCCTACGGCGCCCGCAACAACTGGCTCGTGCTGATTGCACTGAGTTTCGCTGGCGCCTGCATCCGGGCGTGGTTCGTGGCACGGCAAAAACCTACGGGGCGCGGGGCCTGGTCGCTGCTGCCGATCGTGCTCGCAGCGCTGACACTCGCCGGCGTGATCTTCGCGCTCGCGCCTGCCTTCGGCGCCTCAGTGGCCCAGGGCAGCGCCTTGCCGCCGGCGGTGGAGCTGGCCCGTGTGCGCACGATCTTCGGGGAGCGCTGCGTGCCCTGCCACGCCAAGAGCCCGACCGAGCCCGGCTTCAGCGCACCGCCCAACGGCGTGATGCTCGAGACCGTGGGCCAGATCATGGCGCACCTGCCTGAGGTCACGCAGCAGCTGAGCCTGCGCACGATGCCGCTGGGCAATGTCACGGGTATGACCGATGAGGAGCGCGAGACGCTGCTGATGTGGATCGGGCACGGCGGCCTGCAGTGAGCGCGAGCGGCGCGGGCACGGCGCGGAACCGAATATGAGGGGGACAAGATGAGCAACACAAAGACACGGCGTCGGCCGCCGCCGACGCGCGATGCAGTGGTGGTGCCGCTGGCCACCGCCTACAGCCGCATCTGGTCGGCGATCGTCGATCATCGCCTGCCACCGGGGACGCGACTGATCGAGGATCACCTGTGCAAAGTCTTTGGCATCGGCCGCACCCGCATCCGCCAGGTGCTGCAGCGCCTGGCGCACGAACATGTGGTGACGCTGATGCCCAATCGCGGCGCGATGGTCTCCAAGCCCACGATCCAGCAGGCGCGCGAGGTGTTCGAGGCGCGCTGCGTGCTCGAAGCCGCTCTGGTCGCCAAACTCCTGGAGAGCGCCACGCGCGCCGACAAGCGCCAGATGCGCCTGCACCTGCAGCGCGAGAAGGAAGCCTACGAGGCACGCAACCGGCGCGCGATCATCACGCTCTCTGGGGAATTTCATCTCAAGCTCGCCGAGCTGGCCGGCAATGCGCTCATGCTGCAGATGCTGCGCGAGCTCGTGTCCCAGTCCTCGCTGATCATCGCCGCCTACCAGCCCGCGGGCGCCGCACCCTGTCCGCCGCATGAGCACGAGCAGTTCTGCGCCGCGCTCGAGGCGCAGGACCGATCCGCCATCAAGCTGATCCAGCATCACCTGCGCCATGTGCTCGAGGCGCTCGACCTGTCGGAAACCGCGGCCCGCGATATCGATATCCGCACGGTACTCACGCATGTCGCCTGAACCCTTGGACACACCGCGCGATCTGATCGGCTACGGTCGCCAGCCGCCGCACCCCCGCTGGCCGGGCGGCGCGCGCATCGCGCTGCAGTTCGTCCTCAACTACGAGGAAGGCTCGGAGAACTGCGTCCTCAATGGCGATGCCACCTCCGAAGTGTTCCTGTCCGAGATCATCAACGCGCAAGCCTTTCCGATGCGCCACAAGAGCATGGAGTCGCTGTTCGAGTACGGCTCGCGCGCCGGGCTGTGGCGCGTGCTGCGTGCCTTTGAGCGCCACCAGCTGCCCTTGACGGTGTTTGCCGTCTCGACCGCCCTGAAGCGCAATCCCGAAGCCGCGGCCGCCTTCAAGGCGCTTGGGCACGAGATTGCCTGCCACGGCCTGCGCTGGATTTCCTATCAGCAGGTCAGCGAAGCGATCGAGCGCGAGCACATGGCGCAGGCGATCGCGATGCACACCGAGATCCTGGGGGCGCCGCCGCTGGGCTGGTACACCGGGCGTGATTCCCCGAATACGCGCCGTCTGCTGCTCGAGCATGGGGGCTTGCTCTATGACTCGGACTCCTATGCCGATGATCTGCCGTACTGGATGCGGGTGCAGATCAGCGATCAGGGGCAGGTGCGCGAGCTCTCGCACCTGATCGTCCCGTACGCGCTTGATACCAATGACATGCGCTTCGCAACGGTGCAGGGCTTCAACTCTGGCACGCAATTCTTCGACTACCTGCGCGTGGCCTTCGACACGCTGTATGCCGAAGGGGATCCGGAGGGGCTCAATTCGCCCAAGATGCTCTCGGTGGGACTGCACTGCCGGATCGCGGGACGGCCGGCGCGCATCGGCGCGCTCGAGCAGTTCCTCGATTACGTGCAGGCCCATCCGCAGGTGTGGATCACGCGCCGCATCGATATCGCACGCCACTGGATGAGCGTGCATCCGTACAAGGCGCCGGTGGCATGACGCTCGCGGAGCTTAACGCAATGAGCGCGCCAGAGTTTGTGGCCAGCCTGGGGGGGCTGTTCGAGCATTCCCCGTGGGTGGCTGAAGGCGTGGTCGCTGCACGACCGTTCGACACGGCGCAGCGCTTGCTCGAGGCGATGCGCCAGTGCGTAGCGCGCGCCGGCCCCGAGGCCCAGATGCAGCTGATACTGGCGCATCCGCGGCTCGGCAACCGCGGCCCGAAACCGCAAGTCCTGACCGCAGCTTCGAGCCAGGAGCAGCAACGCGCGGGGCTCGAGGCCTGCACGCCCTGGCAGTACGCGCAGCTCGAGCGGCTCAACGCGGCCTACTTCGAGAAATTCGGCTTTCCGTTCATACTGGCGGTGCGCGGCCATACGCCAGAGTCGATTCTGGAGCAATGCAGCGAACGGCTGGAGCGGGATGCGGCGAGCGAGCAGGCTGCAGCCTTGAAGCAGATCGGACTGATTGCAGGCTATCGTCTGGCGCAACTGCTGGAGCCGTCGGTTCCGAGTGGCCTTGAGGACTGAGCTGCAGGCTGCGCGAAGCGTGCGTGCCGAATGGATCTGGCCCTAACACACAGGATGCAGTGAGTGTCTGACGAGAACGCGTACGCCGAGCTGATTACACGTCATCTGAATCTGGCCGATGCGCGTCTGGGCGCCACGGTGCTCTCGGCCACCGATGAATTCTTTGGCGCCAAGGAGCGCCTGCTGGGCGCCGCCGAGCCCGAATGGCGCGCCGGGGTCTACGACGAGCATGGCAAGTGGATGGATGGCTGGGAAACGCGGCGACGGCGCGGGCCAGGGCACGATGAGTGCATAGTGCGGCTGGCGAGCCGCGGCCACATCGCGCTGCTGGATCTTGATACGCGCTATTTCACCGGCAACTACCCGCCGCACGCGTCCGTCGAAGCCTGCCAGGTCGAAGGGGATCCGGATGCTGCGACCAAATGGAGCCCGCTGCTGCCGCACTCGGCGCTCTTGGGCAACCAGCATAATTTCTTCACCGTCGATGAGCGCGCGAGCTGGACCCACCTGAAGCTCAGTATTTTCCCCGATGGCGGGGTCGCCAGGCTTCGGGTGTACGGCGCGATCCATCGCGACTGGTCGGATGCGGCCAACCAGAAATCGCTCGATCTGGTCGCAGCGCTCAACGGCGGCCTGGCACTGGCCTGCAGCGATGAGCATTACGGGGCGATGGGCAATCTCCTGCTGCCGGGCCGCGGCTCGAGCATGGCCGACGGCTGGGAAACCCGGCGGCGGCGCGGACCCGGGTTTGATTGGGTGATCCTGCAGCTGGGCCACCCGGGACGGGTCCTCAAGGTGGAAGTGGACACTGCCTATTTTCGCGGCAATTTTCCGCATCAGGTCTCGATCAATGCCGCGCGCCTGACCGGGGCGGCGCCGCGTGCTGATTTTGCAAGCCAGAGTATGGACTGGCCGACGCTGCTTGCGCCGCAGCTGCTGCAGGCCGACAGCGTGGTGAGCTTCGAGACCGGTCTTGCGGATCTGGGCATCATTACGCATGCGCGTGTGAACATGCATCCGGATGGCGGCATGAGCCGCGTGCGCCTCTACGGGCTGCCGGCGCTGGACTGAGGCGATCATGAGCGGTCTGATACTGCACCCCAAGGCGCTGACGGCGGCGGCCTTCCGGCCTTTCGGCGAAGTGATCGCGATGGCCGATCACGAGGCGACCTGGATCAACGAGGGCACCAGCCAGCGCTACAACGACCTGGCGGAGCTCGATGTGCAGGAGGCCGGCGGGCGGCCGCTGATCAGTATTTTTCACGCCTTTCCGCGCGCGCTGCCGTTGCCGATCGAGGTGATGGAACGTCACCCGCTCTCGAGCCAGGCCTTCTATCCGCTCGAACGTCGCGCCTTCCTGGTGGTCGTGGCCGAGGCAGGCACTGCGCCGCTGGCGCAGCGACTGCATGCTTTTCTCAGCAGCGGGGACCAGGGCGTCAACTACCGGCGCAACACCTGGCACCATGCGCTGATCGCGATCGGAGAGCCGTGCGATTTTCTGGTCATCGATCGCGGCGGACCGGAGCCCAACTGCGAAGAACAGCGCCTCAGCGGCGGCCGCGTGCGGGTGGCGTTGGCCTGAGCCAAGCTGTTGTCTGCTCAGGACAAGAGCAGATTCTGTTCACTGGCCGGCCCGCGCCGGCGGCGCCTCAGAGCTCGTGTATCATGGCCCGGACTGGTGCCACTTAGAGCGCCGGGGAACGATCGAAATTACTGGGGAATTACCGACCTATGCAAACCCACGGCACGCCGCCTGCGACCCGCAACAGCGCCACCGATCCGAAGGCCGATGTCAGCACCGCCTCGGTCCCGACTCAGGGCGGACATCTGGCCATTTTTGTCTTTGGACTGTTCTTCATCTTTGGCGGCATCACGAGCCTGAATGACATCGTGATCCCGAAGCTCAAGTTTCTATTCACGCTCTCTTATGGCGAGGCGATGCTGGTGCAGACCGCGTTCTTTGCGGCCTATTTCATCATCTCGATGCCTGCGGCCAAGATCGTGCAGCGCATCGGCTACATGCGTACCGCGGTGGTCGGGCTGCTGTGCATGGCGGCCGGCTGCCTGCTGTTCATTCCCGCCTCCTCCTCGGGCCTGTTCATCACTTTCCTGGCGGCCATGTTTGTGCTGGGCTCTGGTATCACGATCGTGCAGGTGGTGGCCAATCCGTTGATCTCGATGCTCGGCAACCCGGCGACTGCGCACAGCCGCCTGACCTTTGCCCAGGCCTTCAATTCACTGGGCACGACGATCTTTCCGTATGTGGGATCGATTCTGATCCTTGGATCACTGGCTGCGGTAGATCCCAGCAAGCTATCGGGCGCAGCGCTGACCGAGTTTCGCACGCAGGCGAGCCAGGTCATCGTGCACAGCTACATTGGATTGTCGATCGCGCTGGTGCTGATCGCAGTAGCGGTCTGGACCCAGCGCAAGAAGCTCATCGAACCCGAGAGCGAAAGCCCGAGTTTCCGGCACGCGATCGATCTGATCCGCCAGAAGCGCTTCGGATTTGGTGCGGCCTGCATTTTCCTCTATGTCGGCGCCGAGGTCGCGATCGGCTCCCTGATCGTCAATTACCTGATGCAGTCGGACGTGCTCGGGCTCGGAGCCGAAGCTGCCGGCAAGCACGTGCCGCTCTATTGGGGCGGCGCGATGGTCGGACGATTCATCGGCGCCTACCTGCTCAAGGTGATCTCTCCGGGCAAGGTGCTCGCGGGCGCGGCGACCGGCGTGATTGCTCTGTTGCTGATCTCGACCGGCACCACAGGCCTGGTGTCCGGTTACTCGCTGCTGGCGATTGGCCTGTGCAACTCGATCATGTTCCCGACCATCTTCTCGCTCGCTTGCGAAGGGCTCGGCGAGCGGGCAGCCGAAGGCTCCGGCATTATCTGCATGGCGATCGTCGGCGGCGCCGTCATTCCGCGCCTGACCGGCACAGCCGGGGATCATGTCGGTTTGAAGCTCGCGCTGATCATCCCGGCGCTCTGTTACCTGGGGATCCTGTGCTACGGCGTGTATGCGCGCCGGCCGCGGCAGGCGACCTGAGGCGGGGGATTTCAAGGCGCTTCGACTAGTCGATCGCGAAGGCGAGCGACTCGGTCAGCCACGGGCTCTCGAGCCTGACCAACTCACCCGCGCGTTTGCCCGGGATCGGCATCAGCCGCGCTGAGAGCGGCTTGCGAAGGCGCGTAGCCAGGGCCGCGACATCGTGCAGCAGCCGGGCAATGTCTGCCGGCGCCACATCGCCGGCGAGCGGTATGGTATCGAGACCGCTGCCACACACGGTTGAATACAGCAGCAGCTGCTGCAAACCATAGCGGTGCTCGAGCGCCCGCTGCGCCAGCACCTCATCCTCCAGTACCGGCAGGAACAGCCCACTGTAGCCGCAGCTCTGGATCGAAAGTGACTTGAGGGCACCGGTCAGTTGCGCACAGGCCTGGAGCGTCGCGGCACTGCCAAAAGGCAGACCCGACAGTGCCTCGACCGCGGCGCCGATGCTCCGATCCAGCCCCGGTGCCGGCGAGGGATCGATGCCCAGATACCGGCACTGCTCGAGCTGTGCAAAGGCCTGCGCCTGGCGTTCGATCGGCTGCAGGACCTCATTGAGCCGCGTGCGCAGCACCGACTCGGCCTGCGCCGGATCCTTCAGATCCGCAATGATCTCGTACACCAGGCTCGCGGATTCGAGCCCGAGGGCCACGCTCTCGCTGCCTTCGTGGTACGCGACCGGAAAGAACGGCGTGCCCGCTGGGATCAGCGCTGCCGCCGCGAAGCGAAAATTGCCGCTGCCATCGGGAAAGGCACGCGAGATCGCCAGCATCGCCTCGGCCGCGCTCATGAGGTTGTGCGTGTGAACGCCCTGCGCTTCGGAGGCGATGT
>Ga0302311_10000544_pt1 | contig 46987 bp, 40 predicted proteins | sample III_Palsa_N1_3_FD_200449 | JGI IMG/M metagenome (GOLD analysis project Ga0302311, IMG submission 200449) | Peat permafrost microbial communities from Stordalen Mire near Abisko, Sweden - III_Palsa_N1_3 | ecosystem: Environmental > Terrestrial > Soil > Palsa > Peat permafrost | place: Sweden... | reverse complement strand
GGCCCCGTGGTACCGGGCGGCCGAGTTCGCCGCCTTTGGCCGGGACCTGGAGCGGACCCGCTTCGAATACCTCGGGCGGCTGGCGGGCGCCCGCCGCATCCTGCTCCTGGGCGAGGGGGATGGGCGGTGCGCCGAACGGGTGGCGGCGCTCCATCCCCGCGCCTCCATCCTCGGCGTCGACTCGAGTCCCGGCATGGTCGCGCGGGCCACGCGGCGCCTGGCCGGGACCGCGGCCGCCCGCCGGGTCCGCTTCGCCTGCGCCGACGCCCTCACCTTCGATCCCGGGCCGGAGCGTTTCGACGCGGTGGCGACCCTCTTCTTCCTCGACTGCTTCCGTCCGGACCAGGTGGCCGCGCTGGCCGGGCGAATCGGCGGCGTCCTGACCGCGGACGCGACCTGGCTCTTTTCCGACTTTGTGCTCCCTCCCGCCGGCTGGCGTCGCCAGCGGGCCCGGGCCTGGCTCGCCCTCCTCTATGCCTTCTTCCGGTGGGAGACCGGTCTAGGAGTCCGGGAGCTGCCGCCCTCCGAGGATATCCTGGGCGGCCGGGGCTGGCGGCGCACCGCCTGCCGCGACCGCCAGGGCGGCCTCCTGCGCAGCGCCGTTTTCCGGAGGGAAACGGCGGCCGACTAGGACCGCCGGCGCTACTGCAGCTCCGGGGGCATCTGCATCACCCGGTTGGAGAGGGCGTCGAGGAGGGGGCCCGTGGCCTGGGGGTTGGTGCTGTCGCCGGCGGCGATCGTCGCTTCCGGGGTGAAGTTGCCAAGGAGGACGCAGTAGTCGCTGTTCACCATGATGCCGAGGAGCTCACCCTGCTTGCTGAAGACCAGGTCGCCCCGCGAGGTGGCAAAGTCGCCGAACAGGCGCTTGACCAGCCGATTGTCGACCCGGACGTAGCCCCGGTGGGCGTCGTCCAGCTTGAATCCCAGTTCGCCGTAACCCTTGCCGCTGCCGCTGATGAGGAGGGCCTCCGGGAAACGCAGCGGGTCCTTGGCCAGCGGATAGACCTTGGCCCCGAGGGCCGCGACCTGCTGGGCGTCGACGGGCACCACCACCACCCGGGGGTCGATCTGCAGGAACTCGATCTGGGAACCCGTCGACTTGTAATCCGGCGGCCGGGTGAAGTTGACGGAGACGTTGTGCCAGTCGGCGCCGATCTCGGTGAGCGTGAACGGGGTCTCCTCGACCTCGACCAGGGCGTAGACCTGCTGGCCATCGGTGGTGAACACCGTCTTGGGTTCCTTCTCCCGGGTGGTGTTGCCGAAGAGGCCCTTCTTGGTGGCGCTGAACGAGGTCTCCACCCGGTTGGCGAGGAAGTCGTTGAAGAGGACGTTGGCGGAGATCGGCGTGTTGTCGCGGATCTCCTTCGTGAGCTCGCCGGAGTTCTGGGCGAGGGCGCCGACGCCCTGCGCCAGCTGGGTCGTCTGCTGCTCGACCTTGACGCGCTCGGTCCGCTCCGTCTGGACCTGCCCCTCGAGCTCCGTGGCCCGGGCGGTCAGGTCCTGCTTCTCCTTCTCGCCCACCTGCACGGCGACCGAGAGGTTCTGGATCTGCTTTTGCGCGTCGGCCTGCTGCGCCTGGAGCGCCGTCAGGGCCTGCTTCTGGCGCTCGGCCTCGGCCTTCTTGTCCTCCAGCTCCCGCTGCAGCGCCGCGAGCTGGCTCCGCGACAGGGCGTTCTCCTGGGTCTCGGCCTGGAACTTCTGGTCCAGGTCCGCCTGCGACTTCTGGGTCTCGACCAGCTGGGTGGTCAGCCGCTGGCTGTCGGTCTGGAGCTGGTTGAGGCTCTTCTCGCGGGTGGCCAGGTTCGAGTCGGACGCGGCGAGCTTCTGCTCCAGGCTCTGGCGGGCGAGCTGCTCGTCCGACAGCGACTGGCGCATCGCCTCGACCAAGTCGTTGTCCTTCGAGACCGTGTTGGCCGAGATCTCGTTCACCGGCGGCTGGCGCGGGCGCGCCGGCTCCGACTTCTCCCACCGCGTGAGCGCGATGAGGTTGAGGAAGAGGAAGTCGACGATAAAGAGGAGGAGCGTTTTGTTCATACCGCGACCGGGGTGGCGACGGACCGCTGGCCCTCCAGGATCAGGTGGCGCTTGAAGGTGCGGACATGGCGGACCTTCACGATCGCGACGCAGATAATGCCGAAGAGGTTCGACGAGTAGGCGGCAAGGAGGTTCGGCTCGATCACCCCGACGACCTGGAGCACCAAGGCCGCGGCCGTGCCCATCATGCCGACGTAGAGCCCGCTGTCGAAGAGGTTCTCCTCGTTCTCCATCAGGCGGAGCTTGAGCAGCGGCGGGGCGTCCTGGACCTCGATCTCCCGGAGCTTGCGGAGGCAGGCCAAGTACACGCCGACCTGCAGGGCGGCGAAGATAGCGATAGAGACAAGGGTCGATGTTTCCATGGTGACGGGCTTTGAGTTTTGCGCAGTGGCGGGAGGGGGGGAGGCGGTGGACGCCAGCATTGGAATAGAGAGACGGACCCGATATTCGGAGGACGGTGCGGCCTTGAGCAGGAAGGGCTCGGTGGCGACGATGAGGAGCGCCGCCATCACGACCGCCAGGACGCCGGCGCGGGCGCCCTGGTAGTGGCCGGTGACCGAGCCGCCGGCGGGCGCCACGATCCAGAGGTCGAGCCCGCGCAGGAGGAGGAAGAGCCCGAGGAAATAGCCGGCATACTTGAGTCCGAGCATCAGCCGCGGGTGCTCGAGCACGAGGGCCGCAGCCGCGCTGATGGACGGACCCGGCGCCCGGTTCACCGGCACCGCCCGTTGCAGGAGCAGGTTGACCGCGCCCTGGCCGTCGGCGAGGGCCGTCCGCAGGTCCTCAGCCCCGGTCTTGCCGTACCGGATCAGGTAGCTGGCGACGCGGTCGGCGGAGTCGGAGAGCAGCGCGGCGGAGTAGATGTAGGGGAGCTGGTCCGGCGCGACCCGGCTGAGGTGGGCGTACTCGCCCACGGTCCGCACGCTCTCGGTCCGGCTCACCAGCTCGCAGAGCTGGGTCCAGTCGAGGCGGCGCCCGAGCGAGAGCAGGTCGAGGAAGAAGCCCTCCAGGTCGCCCAGGTCGTTCCGGCTGACCGCCGTCACGGCGAGGCCCCGGAGCTCGCGCTGCAGCGTCGGGGAGAGGTGCCCGCCCTGGTAGAGGAGGCCGGTGAGGAGGATGAGGGTGTCGAGCGGCTGGCCGCCGGGACGGTTGGCGGGCACGAACCGGCCGGTCCGGGCGACGTCGCGGGTCTTCAGGATCGCCTGCACGCCCGCCGACCCCGAATTCCCGAGGTAGGCGCGGACGGTGTCGCGGGCGTGCTCCGTGATGAGGAAGGTGATGATCGGCGTGCTGGCGTCGTGGCCGGTCTTCTGGCGGAGGTTGAAGAGCGGGTCCAGGGCCGGGTCCCAGCCGCCCCAGGCAACCAGCGCCGGCTGCCGCGTCGCAAAGTCGTCCAGCGCGCGCTGCAGCGCTTCGGTCCGCGGGTCGCCCACGCCCTTGGCGACCTCGAGCAGGAAGCGCGCGGGGCCGATCTTCTCGGAGTCGACGAGGTCGCGGCCGTAGGCGGCGACCGAGAGCGTGCCGGTGCCGGCGGAGCGCAGCAGGCCGCGGCTGACGGATTTCAGGCTGACCGGCAGGAGCCAGGCCAGCACGGCGACGACCACCCCGAGCAGCACCAAGGCGGGGGCGGCAGGGGGGGTACGGCGGGGATCAGCCGAGGTTCTCATGCGCGCTCAAAGTATTTATTTGCGGGTCCCACCGGGGGGTACCACGCTGGGTAGCCCTTTTACGACCGATGTCTCTGGAAATTGTTCACTACAACACTCCAGTTTTGCGCGAGAAAGGCGAGAAGGTAACGACGTTTGATGCTGATTTGTCGGCGTTTGCGGCAGCGATGGTCGAGGCGATGCACGAGGCCCATGGAATCGGGCTCGCCGCCCAGCAGGTGGGCCGGGCCCGCCAGATTTGCGTGATCGACCTGCGCGAAACCGAGGCGGATTTCTCGTGGAAACTGGACGGGGCCTCGCCGCCCCTGGAGCTCTTCATGCCCATGGTACTCGTGAACCCGAAGGTGATCGTGCCCAAGAAGCCGGAGACCGTCTCGTCGGAGGAGGGCTGCCTCTCGTTTCCCGAGATTCGCGGGGAGGTTGAGCGCGCCACCGCCCTCACAGTCAAGTTCCAGGACGCCGCCGGCCTCCCGCACGTCCTCGAGTGTGACGGCCTCTTTGCCCGGTGCGTGCAGCACGAGGTCGACCACTTGAACGGCATCCTCTTCATCGAGCGCATGACCAAGGCGGTGCGGGCCACGATCGACGAGGAAATCAAGGCGCTGGCGCGCCAGACCAAGGCCGCGAAGTCCGCCGCGCCGTCGTGAGCATCGCGACTCGGACGGGCGACGCGGGCACGACCGGACTGCTTCACGGCCAGCGGGTCCCCAAGGACCATCCGCAGATCGAGGCCGTCGGCGCCTTCGACGAGCTGAACGTGGAGGTGGGCGCCGCCCGGCTCGCTGCGGCCGACGCGCCGACCCGCGAGCTCCTGCGCGGGATCCAGGGCAGCCTGGTGGCCCTGATGGGCGAGCTGGCCTGCGCCGAGGAGGACGCCGAGCGCCACGCCCAGTCCCAGTTCGCGCGGCTGTCCGCGGGCGACTTGGCCCTCATCGACGCGCGAATTGCGGAACTGGAGGGGCGCGGGCTCAAGTTTGACGGCTGGGCGACACCCGGGGCCACGCCGTCGGCCCTGGCTTTCGACCGCGCCCGGGTGGCAGCGCGGCGGGCCGAGCGGCGCCTGACCGCCCTGCCGGCGGCCGGCCGACAGCTCCGTCCCCTGCTCCAGCAGTGGACCAACCGCCTCTCCGACCTCCTCTGGCTCCTGGCCCGCGCGGCGGAGGCGACCTAGGCTTTCCCCGGATTATTTTCCGGTTGGAATGAACCTTTTGGGGGCGGCGGCATTCCTCTCCCTAGGAAGCACCAGTGCCTGAACCCTCCCCAACTCTGGTCCAAGCCGCCCGCCGCCACGATAATAATGCCTGGAATGAACTCTTCCGCCGCTACCAACTGCCGCTCTTCTGCTACGCCCATGGCTTCACCCGGGACCGGGCGGCCGCCTTTGACATTGTGCAGGAAACCTTCGTCCGGGCCTTGGCCCACCTGGAAGGCCTCCGCGACGACGCCCGGTTCGGCAGCTGGCTGTTCGGCATCGCCCACCAGGGATGCATCCGGCACTTCCGGAAGACCCGCCGCCGCGACGAGCTGTTCGTGGAAGGGCCGTTGGCCGATGACCTCGCGGGCGACCCCGGGCCGGACCCCTGCGGCGCCCTGGTCACGGCCGAGCAGTCCGAGGCGCTGCTTGTGCTCGTCGCCACCCTCCCGCTCCCGCAGCGCTCGGCCCTCCTTATGCATGTCCTGGGGGACCTCAGCCTAGAGGAAATCGCCGAGGCCGCGGGAGCGCCCCTCGGCACCATCAAGTCCCGCCTGCACCAGGCGAAGCAGGCGCTCCGCCGCCTGATCGCGGAGTCCCCACCATGAAGAAAAAGCTGCGAGAATGGATGCTCGAGGGAAACGGCGACGCCCTCACGCGGCTGGACGCTTTGCGGGCGCGGGTCCTGTCACCCCGCCCTTCTGCCGCCGAGGTGCTCCGCGCGGTCTTTCGGCCGGCAGGCGCCTGGGTGGCGCTGGCCCTCGCCTGGCTCGCCCTGGCGATCACGGCCCACGTCGTGAACCGGGGAACGTCCGGCGCCCACGCGCCCGTGCCGAGCCTCACCGACGCGGACCTCACCCTCCTGCTTTCAAATGAATCTCCTGCCCCGCTGGATCATCATTCTTAGGCGCACCCTGCTCGGCGCGGCGATCGTCGCCACCGTGGTGGCCGCAGCCGTCGTCGAAGAGGACTTTCGCGGCGAACGCGCCTGGGAGCGCTTCAAAGCGCAACGCGCCGCAACTGGCCGGTCCCTGGACCCGGCCGACTACCGGGAGCCCGCGGTCCCGGAACGGGAAAATCTTTTCAAGGCGCCCGTCCTCGCGCGGTATTTCGAGCCGGACGGCAGCTGGGGTCGCGCCTGGAACGCCTTCAGCCAACGCTACGACCTTCCCTGGGAAACGTGGCCCACCTACGGCCAGTGGCAGACCGGCGAACCGACCGACTTTGAGGCCTACTACCGCCTGGTCCAGCACCTGCCCCCGGATGCCCCGGTACCGTCGAGTCCCCCGGCGGCGGAATTCGCCCTGCGGCGGCTCGACCCGATCAAGGCCGACCTCGACACGCTCGACGCGGCCGCTTTGGCGCGGCCCAGGACCGAGATCTTCGGAGTCGAATCGGACGGCGCCCTCGTCCCCAAGTCCATCGCGGCCCTGAAGGGCCTCGTCCAAGTGCTGAGCTGGCGGGCCTCGGCCGAACTCGCGCTGGACCGCCGTCAGGAAGCCTTTGCCGACACCTATGCCGCGCTGCGCCTCATCAACGGGGGCCTCCGCTACCCTACGATGGTCCATGACATGATCGCTTGCGCCATGGCGCCCCGGCCCGTCCAGCCGCTGTGGGAGGGATGCCAGCGGCACGTCTGGAGCCGGCCGCAGCTGGAGCAGCTCGAGGCCGCCGCCGTGGTGGTCCAATCCTACGGCGAGGTCGCAGCAGTGGTGGACCGGAACCAGGCCGGCTTGGCTGACTTTTTCGCGGATCCATCGTCCCGGCCGTTCTGGATGCCGCTCGGCTGGAGAAAGCTGAGCGAAATCGCCGGCCTGGATCTGGGAAACCTTGATCCGGCCCGGGCCGCCAACCCGGCCGACGCCATGGACGCCGCAACCCTCAGCAGCCTCGCCGTGTTTCCGGAAGGGCGCCGCCATTCTCTACCGGCGATCCTGTGGGGTGCGGGGAACAATTGGTTCTACCAGGGTCTGGTCACGACGCTCACCAGCGGCCAGACCGCGCTGCGCCTCGCGCATGCCGCCTGCGCCTTGGAACGCTTCCGGTTGGACCGGGGACACTATCCGGCAAACCTCACGGAGCTGGTGCCGACCTACCTCGACCGGGTGCCGGCCGACTTCATCGACGGCCGGCCCCTGCGATATTCGGTCGCAGCCGAGGACACCTTTCGGCTTTATTCGATCGGCCTCAATGGGATCGACGACGGGGGGGCGCTGCCCAGCCGCAAGGCCAAGTACGCCTGGAACGACAAGGACGCCGGCGGCGACTGGGCATGGCCCAGCCGGGCGGCGCCCTGACCCAGGCCGCGCCGCGCTTGAACTCGCGCCCTTTCCGGCCCAGGGTGCGACCATGCCCGTCGCCATCGTCGTCCTCGTGCTCGCCGCCCTCTGGCGGGTGTTCGTCCTCTACGTGCCCGTCCTGAGCAATTTCTCGCCGGTGATGGCGCTCGCCTTCTGCGCCGGCGCCTATGGCAGCAACCGCTGGCTCCGACTGGCCCCGTTCGCGGCCCTCGTCCTCTCCGACCTCTACATCGACCAGTATTACCTGACGGTCTTCCACTACCAGTGGAGCCTGGGCGGGGAACTCCTGCGCATGGCCTGCTACCTCGCCGCCCTCGGCTTCGGCGTGGCGATCTCCCACCGCCGCAACTGGGTCAACCTGGCCGGCGGCGCCCTGGCGGGAACCGTCCTGTTCTACCTGGCCTCGAACACGGCCTCGTGGATGGGCGATGTCGCCTACCGCCGCGACCTCGCCGGCTGGTGGCAGGCCCTGACCGTCGGGCACCCCGAGTATGAGCCCACGCTGTTCTTCCTCCGGAATTCCCTCGTCAGCGACGTGCTCTTCACCGCCGCCTTCGCGCTCGCGATGGAATACGCCGCGCTGCGGCGGGGCAACCCGAGTCTCCTCGGGCTAAAGCAGGTCCGCCGCTAGCTCGGCCAGCCGGGATCGCTCGCCCTTCGTCAGGGTGACGTGGGCCGCGATCGACTGGCCCTTCATCCGGTTGTGGCAGTAGACAAGGCCGTTGCTGCGCGAGTCGACGTAGGGGTTGTCGATCTGGGCCGGGTCGCCGATCAGGATGATCTTCGAGCCCTCGGAGATGCGCGTGATCACGGTCTTCACCTCGTGCGGGGTCAGCTGCTGGGCCTCGTCGAGGATGAAGAAGCGGCGGGCGATCGAGCGGCCGCGGATGAAGCACAGCGCCTCGATCTCGACCAGGCCGCTCTTCAGGAGCCGCTCGTAGGGCTTGACCGGGCCGGCCACCGGGTGGGCGCCGTGGCCGTTGGCGGCGGCCGAGGAGCCGCCCATGGCGGTCATGGCGTCCTCGCGCTTCCAGTGCTTCTTCTTCGAGACCTTCTTGGCCGCGAACTGCGGCTCCTTCGGCGGCTTGGAGGGGATCAGCACCTCGAGCGCGTCGTAATAGGGCTGCAGCCAGGGCTTCATCTTCTCGTCCAGCGTGCCGGGCAGGAAGCCGATGTCCTTGCCGAGCGCGATCACCGGGCGGGAGATGGAGACGCCGTCATAGCGGGAGTTCTCGTCCAGGGTCTGGTGCAGCGCGCAGGCGGTGGTGAGCAGCGTCTTGCCCGTGCCCGCCTTGCCGAAGCAGGTCAGCATGTGGATGCTGTCGTCGAGGAGCGCGTCCATCAGGAACTGCTGCTCGAGGTTGCGGGCCCGGATCGGGATCCCGCCGGGCGCCTTGACGTACTCGGGCATCTTCAGCCGCTGGACGGTGTCATCGCCGTAGAAGCGCGCCGGCATTGTCTTGCCCTCATCCGAGCGCAGGAGCACGTACTCGTTGAGGTAGAGGCTCTTGGCCACCTTCGGGTCGATCTCGAACCGGCCCTCGGAGCAGAAGCGCTGGAGCTCATAGATGGAGAGGGAGATCTCGCGGTAGCTCGCCTCCTCCACATCCTCCGGCACCTTGTCGTTCAGGTAGTCCTCGGACTCCAGGCCGACGGCGCGGGCCTTGAGCTGCACGTTCACGTCCTTGGTGACGAGGACCGTCGGGGGCGGGAATTGCTCCTGGACGAACAGGGCCGAGGCGATGATCCGGTTGTCCTGCTTGCTGAGGTCCGGCAGGACGGCGCGCAGGCGGTCCATGGCGGGGGAGCGGCGGCCCGGCTCGGCCAGGTAGGGATTGATGATCACCGAGAGCGTGCCGCCGTTCGGCAACTCGACGCCCTCGAGCATCGAGCGGGAGTCCGGCAGGAGCTCCTGCAGGATCCGGTGCACCCGGCGGGCGTTGCGGCCGCGCTCGGTCGACTGCTCGGTCTTGATGGCGTCCAGCTCCTCCAGGACCTCCACCGGGATGGCCAGGTTGTTCTCCTGGAATTTGAAAATCGATTGCGGGTCGTGGATCAGGACATTCGTGTCCAAAACGAACGTCTTTACCTTGGCCGTGACCCTAATCCGCGATTTGGAGACCGAAGCCTCGCGCAGGTTTTCCATCAGTTATTTGGGAATATCCTGTTAGTAAGTGAGCATCTTCCTTGCCACCTGTCCAACCAAGAATCGGGGTTTTGGGTTACATTAACACTCCTAAACGCCTCGCCTACGCAATTCTACGCCCGTTTCACGAGGGTCCGCCGCCCCCCGGCGGCGGCCGAGGCGTAGACCGCCGCGAGGATTTCCTGATGGTCGCGACCCATCGTTCCGGGGACCGGGCTTTCCCGGCCAACCAGGATGCAGGCGGCAAAGTCGTCCATCTGGAGGGCCTGCTGGGAGACCGGCGGGTAGTGCAGGCCGCCCCGCGGGGTGCTGGCCTGGAGCCCGCGGTAGGCGAAGGCCGGACCCATCTGGAACCAGCCGCGGTCGCCCTCGGCCCGGAAGTGGTCGCGGTTCTCCGTGTAGCTCGCCACCCCCTGGCAAGTGACGCCGCCGGGAAACTCCATCGTCCACTCGATCGCCTCCTCCACCTCGTTGAAGAGGGCCGGGTTGGTCTTGGGCAGTTCGTGGGCGACCACCGCGACCGGCAGAGCCCGGGCGGCGCGGCAGGCCGCCTGGATCACGTAGATCCCGATGTCCATCAGCGGGCCGCCGCCGGACAGGGACCTCTCGATCCGCCACGCCCGCGTCCGGAAAGTCCAGCTGAGCTCGCCCGAGAGCCGGGTCAGCGGGCCAAAGTCGTGCTCCCGCGCCAGCCGCTCGAGTTCCTGGTGGTATGGGTCGAATTGCAGCCGGTAGCCGATCGACAGCTTCACGCCGGCGCGGTCGCACGCCGCCAGCATGGCATCGCATTCCGCCACGGTGCTGGCCATCGGCTTCTCACAGATCACGTGCTTGCCGGCCGCCGCCGCCGCGACCACGTGTTCGGCGTGAAGTCCATTGGGGGTCGCGACATAGATGACATCGATGTCGGGGCGGCCCGCGATCTCGGCCACGGCGTCGTAGTTCCAGACGTTGCGCTCCGGGAAGCCGTACTGGCGGCTCCAGTCGGCGCCCTTCTCCCGGGCGCCCGTGACGACGCCCGCCAAGCGGCACAGGTTGGTCTGCTGCAAGGCGGGGCCCAGTTCCCCGCGGGAGTAGCGCCCGAGCCCTATGAGCGCCACGCCCAGCCTGCGTTCGCCGCCCTTGGTGGCCTCGGCCAGGTGGGCGGCCAGGACGGTGGCGGCGCCCGTCCCGGCATTGGGAGCACCGGGGGTCACGGCGCGGACAAACGGGCGGCGGGAAAGGGACAGGTCATGGGGCGGCTAGCATTCGCTCATGCGCCCGCCAATCAATTCGGCCGACCGGCCGGGGCAAGCCCCGACCCTACGCAGATTACGGAACCTCGTAGACCTCGATCAGCGCCACGCCGGTATCACCGCTGAGGCCGGCCACCTGCGCGGTGTACGGGCCCGGCGGCAGGGTGACGAGGAGGGCGGAGTCCAGGCTCGCCGCCGACCACGCGAAAGCCCCGACCGAACTCGCGGCGCTGGCGATCTGGGTGCTACCGCCCCAGCCGGCATTCTCGCCGAGCACCGTCTGGCCGGAGTACAACTGCAGCTGCGGGTCGGGCAGCGTGCCCGCGACCCCGAAGGCGGCCAGGGCCGGTCCCGACGCCCGGATGAGCACGGTTTCGGAGGTGGCGCCGCCGATCACGAAACCGGCGATCAGGATGTCGCCGCCCGTCCCGACCTGGACCCGGGCGGATATGTTCACGATGCGCGGGGTCGACGGGGTGTAGCCGCCCGCCGGCGTGTCGTCATAAATCTCGGCCAGCGCGACGCCCGAGTCGCCGGATTCGCCGGAGACCTGAGCCGTGTAGGCACCCTGGTATCGCGAGGACACCAACGCCGCGTCATGGCTGGCCGGCACCGTCCAGGCGAAGGCGCCCACCTGGGCGGCGGCGGTCGAGATGGCGGCGCCCCCCATCCAACTGGTATTCGACTGGAGCAGCGTGCTGCCGGTGTAAATCTGCAGCTGCGGGTCGGGCAGGGTCCCGGTCACCCCGAAGCCCGCCAGGGCCGGTCCCGACGCGCGAAGCAGAAGCGACTCCGGCCCCGAGGTGCCCGCGCCCCCGATGGCAAATCCCGCGATCAGGATGTTGGCCCCCGTACCGACCGGGGCACGGCACGAGATGTTGACGAGCCGCCCCCGGTCGGGGCTTGCGCTCACCGTGAGCACCACCGAGTTGCTCTGGACGGATGACGAGCCGTTGCTGGCGACGCAGTAATAGGTCCCCGCGTTGACCTGCGTGGCGCCGCGGATCACCAGCGAGGATCCCGTCGCCTGGATCGGCAGGCTGTTAAAGTACCACTGGTAGGTGGGATTGGGGCTGCTGGTAACGAGGAACGTGAGGACGGCGGTCGTGCCACTGGCCGCGGTTTCGGAGACAGGTTGAGTAACGATCACGAGCGGGGTGACCGGCGGGGGGTTGGCGAGCACGTTCGCAAGCGTGAGCGTGCCATACCCGCTCGACAGGTAGGTATTTGGCAGCGTCGCCCCGTCGGACAGGAGGTAGGTGTAATAGGCCAAGCGGAGACCGTAGGTTTCGCCGGCGGTCATCGTGCCGGCGGGGATCGTGTAGGACGAAGGTACCGCGTCGCCGTCGGCGCGGAACCAAGACTGATCGAGAACGACCGCACCCGTGGACGAGAAGAGCTTGATCTCGATCGAAGCATCGACTCCGGCCGTCGCGTAGGTCGCAAAGGCGGTGAACTGGACGGTATTGTCCTTCGTCGGGTCGAGGAGCATGTTGCCGCCGGCGTCCCAATAGGCGTTTTGGAAGAGCGGAGCGGCCGGGTAGAGGTCACCGGTCAGAGGAAAGTCGAGCGCCGAGCCGACCGTGGGAGTGATCACGTAGGTTCCATCAGGGTACGCCGAATCCATTGTGGCCTGGGCAAAGTAATCCTGGAGGATCTGGTAAACGGAGGAGGCGCTATTGAGGGAAGCCGCCGTGGGCGTGCCGCCCGGCGGCGTGACGGTGACGGCGGTGGAGCTGTCGACTTCAAATTGGTAGGCCTGGGTGGTCGACGGGGCCAAGGTGATCGGGCCGGTCTGCGTCGAGTTTTGGAATTTCCCCATCTCGATTTCGTCCTCGCACCGCACCGCGGAGGGAAGAGCGAGCAGCAGCAGCAGGACCAGCCACCGGGAGAAGCGCAGGGACCAAGAATTCATGAAGCGGGAGCGAGTGGTCCATGACGGCCCCCGGCGGCGCCGACAAGCACTCATTCTACGCAATTCTGAGGGCGGCCTCCCGCCCCCACCCTCACGGCACCTCGTAGATCTCGATCAGGGCGACGCCGACGTCGCCCGTCGCCCCCGAAACCTCGGCGGTGTACGCGCCGGGCGGCAGGGTCGCCAGCACGGCGGAGTCCAGGCCGCCGGCCTTCCAGGCAAAGGCCCCGACCGAGGCCGCCGCACTCGCGATCTGCGGGTTGGAGGCCCAGCCCACGTTCTGGGCCAGGACCGCGCTCGTCGCAGAGAGAAGCTGCAGCTGCGGGTCCGCGAGCACCCCGCTGACTCCGAAAACGCTGAGCGCGGGCCCCGACGCCCGGATGAGCACCGTCCGCGCGGTCGATCCGCTGAGCACAAATCCGGCGATCGCGATGTAGTCGCCAGTGCCGACAACCACCCGGGCGGAGAGGTTCACGATCCGCGGCGAAGCCTGCGTGTAGGCGCCCGCGGGGGTGGCGTCGTAGACTTCGGCCAGCGCCACGCCCGTGTCGCCGCTCTCGCCGGACACCTGGGCGGTGTACGAACCGCCAGCCAAAGCTTCGACGAGCGCGGTGTCGTGGGTGCTCGCGCTGGAGAACGGGAAGGCGCCGACCAACGCGTCGGCCGCCTCGACCGCCGCGGCATTCGTGCCCCAGCCATCGTTGGTCGCGAGCACCGACGCACCCTGGAACAGCTGCAGCGCCGGATCCGGCAGCGTGCCGGCGACGCCGTAGCTCGCCAGCGCGGGTCCGGAGCCGCGGACCAGGACCGGCAGGCTGCCGGCCGTGCCGGCGCCCCCGACCGCGAAGCCGGCGATCAGGATGTCCTGCCCGGTGCCGACCTGGGCGCGGCAGGAGATGTTGACGAGACGCCCGGGCAGTCCGGCCGAGCTGAGTGCCAGGCTCGCCGGCAGGCTTTGGACCGTGCCAAGGGTGTTCGTGGCCGTGCAGGTGTAGCTGCCGACGGCGGCGGCGGCCGCGTCGGGGATGACCAAGCTGGACTGGGTGGCGCCCGCGATCGGCAGGCCGTTGAGCGACCATTGGAAGCTGGCCGAGGTGGGGCTCGTCACTCCGAGGGAGAACACCGTGGTGGAACCGGGGGCGACCGTCACCGAGCGGGGCTGCGTCGTGATCGTGGGGGCGGCGGTGGCCGGCGCCTCCGCGAGGATGGTGAACGTCGTCGAGCTGCCGTAGCTGGCGAGGAGGCCCTCGCCGCCGCTCGTCTGCTGAACCACCACGTTGGTGCCGAAGGAGATCTCGCCGGTATACGTGACGCCCGGCGTCAGCACGCTGGCGAGGATGGGGAAGCTGGTGATCGGGATCGGAATGCTCGTGCTCTGGAAGAAACCGTCGACTACCTCGGCGCCCGCGGGACTGAGGATGGAGAACTCGACCTGGCTGCCCAGTCCCGCCGTCAGGTAGTTCGGAAAGCTGCTGAGGTTGAAGGTGTAGGGCTGCGTCGGGTCGATGAGGAGCACCCCGCCGGCCGACCAGGTTCCGTTGGTGAGCTGCGGCACCGGCGGATACAGGTCGCCGGAGAGCGTGACGTCGACGGGGGCGCCGCCGGACGGCACGATCTCATAGATGCCATCGGGGAAGGCGGCGGTCATCAGGGCCTTGGTCGCGAAGTATTGGTTCACCTCGTAGTCATCGTCCGCCGCGACCGGGTCGAAGGACGAGGCCCCGCCGGTGGGAGCGATCAGCGCCCCGGGCGACGAGCAGACCGCGCTGAACTCAAAGGCCCCGGCGGGGTTGGGCACCACGGAGCTGGCGGAAGTCTGCACCGACAGGCTCTGCTCGCCCACCCCGTACTCGGAGCCGGCCTGGGCCCGGAGGCCGGCGGACGGAAGGACCAGGGCACCGAGGAGAAGGCAGAGGGGCTTCAAGGGGACGGGGTTCGCTGAATCCAACCGGCCGCGGGCGGCTGCACAAGCGCGATCCGGCGCCCCCTCGGACTTCCGGCCGGTCCCGATGTTCCGCGGCGCGGCTCGCTACACCACCGGGCGGACCGGGGACGCCACCGCCGAGGTGTCGAGCCGGGCGAGCTCCCCCACGATGCCGGCGACCACCGCCGGGTCGGCGGGCAGGAGCGAATGCAGCGGGCACCACACCACCCGATCGCGAATCCCCGCCAGCCGCGACTGGCGCGAGGGCCACACGGTCAGATCCAGCGGGCTGCGGAAGCTGGCGAGGGCGAGGTTTTCGAGGCCGCCGCGGGCCGCAAGCGCGCGGAGGAAGGCGCTGCCCGGACGCATCTGCCGCGTGGCCGCCCCGGGATAGAGCCAGGCCGTCGGCGTTCCACCGAAGGGGGCCGCAATCGCAAAATACGCCCGGACTCCGGGGTGGCGGTCGGGTTCGCCGAGGTAGTAGCGGACCACCAGGGCGCCCATGCTGAAGCCGACCAGGGCGAGCGGCTCGTCGGCCGGCACCTCGGCCGCCAGATAGGCCCGCAGTTTGCCGGCCAGGTCCGGGATGCCCCGGCGCCCGTCGCGGGGGCGCAGGGTGGGCGCCCAGGCCCGGTGGCCCGCCGCCCCGAGCCGCGCCGCCATCGTCCGAAAGAGCCGCCCGGTGTCCAGGAAGCCGTGGACTAGGACCACGTTCAAGCGGCGCCCCCCGGCTGGATCAGGTCCCACTTGTTGCCGTACAGGTCCTCAAAGACGGCGACCGTGCCGTAGGGCTCGCGCCGCGGCTCCTCGTGGAACCGGACCCCGCGCGCCCGGAAGGCGGCATGGTCGCGGGCGAAGTCGTCGGTGTGGAGGAAGAGGAACACGCGCCCGCCGGCCTGGCGCCCGACCGCGGCGCGCTCGGCCTCGTTCTTCGCGCGGGCGAGGAGGAGCCGCGCCCCGGGGCCGCCCGGCGGGGCCAGGACGACCCAGCGCCGGCCGCCGCCCTGCGGCGTGTCCGCGGCGACCGCGAAGCCGAGTTTCCCCGCGTAGAAGGCGATCGCCTCGTCGTAATCGGCGACCAGGAGGGCGACGGCCCCGATCGCCTGGGTCACGGCCCGGCCCCCCGGCCGTTCGCCAGCGCCTCCAGGGCGGTCACGGTCACCCAGTTGCGGGTCGTGGCCGGGACCCCGAGGGCCCGCCGCAGGAACTGGGTGTGGATCTTGGTCTCTCCGTATCCATTGGGGCAGTACATATAGACGATGTCGCCGACCAGGACCGCCTCCTCGCCCGGCTGGAGCGGCAGGTCGATGCCCCGGAGCGAGGGCCGCCGGGCGCCGATCAGGAAGGTGGCATGGAGGTGCCGCGGGTCGCGTCCCGGCTGGGGCAGCGGGTTGCGCTTCACCGCGACGGTCAGCTGCCGGGCGGAGCGCACGGCGACGTCCACGTCGAAGCCCAGGTCGGCGCGGAGGCGGGCCCGGATCGCCGCCTCCTGGGCCGGGCCCTCCGCCGGCGCCGTGAAGAGCACGTTGCCGCTCTGCAGGTAGGTGTGGGCGCCGGCGAAGCCCAGCGCGGCGAAGAGCGCCCGCAGGCGGTCCATCTTGATGATCTTGCTGCCGCCGACATTGACCCCGCGGAGCATCGCAACCTGGGTGGGCATGATGCGAGGTTTGTAGGGGCTCGCCGGGGCCGGGGGAAGGGGGAAGTGGGCCCGCCGTGCGCCGCGGCGGCTATGACACGAATCCCGGGCCCCGGGCTTGTCAAAACCGCCCCAATAATGCAGTTTAACCCTCCGACTTTAATGAAACCCGCCTCCGCTCAGGCCGCAGCCACCACCGCATCCGGCGGCCGGAGCTGCTGCTCCCTCGCCTAGCCGATGCCGACTGCGGACACTCTTTCTCCCGCGGACCCGGCCGCGGCGGCCCGGAGGCTATCCGGGGCTTCCCCGGCCGAACGGGTGGCCTGGGCCCTGGCGGAATTCGGCAGCTCGGTCGTCCTGAGCACCAGCTTCGGGGCCCAATCGGCCGTGATGCTCCACCTGGTGACCCAGGCGGCGCCCCGGATCCCGGTCATCTTCATCGACACCGGCTACCTCTTCCCCGAGACCTACCGCTTCGCCGACGAGCTGACCCAGCGCCTCCAGCTCAACCTCAAGGTTTACCGCGCGGAACTGTCCCCGGCCTGGCTGGAGGCCCGGCACGGCAAGCTCTGGGAGCGGGGGGCGGAGGGGCTCGCCGCCTACAACCAGCTGGCCAAGGTCGAGCCGATGCAGCGGGCCCTGGCCGGGCTCGGCGCCCGCGCCTGGCTCGCCGGCCTGCGCCGGGTCCAGGCCAGCACCCGCGAGCAGCTCCCGGTGGTGAGCGTCCAGGACGGCCGGACCAAGATCCTCCCGATCGTCGAGTGGACCGACCGCGACGTGCACCGCTACCTGCAGGCGCACGGCCTGCCCTACCACCCGCTCTGGGAGCAGGGCTACGTCTCGATCGGGGACGTCCAGACCTCCCGGCCCCTGACCGCCGACCTGACGCCGGAGGAGACGCGCTTTTTCGGCATCAAGCGCGAGTGCGGCATCCACGACACCGGCGCCCACATTTGACCCGACGAACGCGATGACCCACCTCGACGAGCTCGAATCCCAGAGCATCTACCTCCTGCGCGAGGCCTTCCACGGCTTCGAGCGGCCGGCCATGCTCTGGTCGATGGGCAAGGACTCCAACGTATTGCTTTGGCTGGCGAAGAAGGCCTTCTGCGGACACATGCCCTTTCCGGTGGTCCACATCGACACCACCTACGAGTTCCCGGAGATGATGGAGTTCCGCAGCTGGGCCCAGCAGCACTACGGGTTCGACCTGAAGGTCTGGACGAACTTCGAGGCTCGGGAGCGGGGCATTGGCTACGAGACCACCGACCCGGTCACGGTCACCCACGAGCTGAAGACGGTGGCCCTCCAGCAGTGCCTGGCCGCCTACAACTTCGACGCCCTGATCACCGGGATCCGCCGCGACGAGGACTCGACCCGGGCCAAGGAGCGCTACTTCTCGCCCCGCAACGCCGAGTTCGAGTGGGACTACAAGGACCAGCCGCCGGAGTTCTGGAACCACTTCACGACCGACTCGGGGCCGGGCGAGCACGTGCGCGTGCAGCCGCTCCTCGACTGGACCGAGATCGACATCTGGCGCTACTGCGACCGGGAGAAGGTCCCGCTGCCCGGGATGTACTTCTCGCGCAACGGCGAGCGGTACCGCTCCCTCGGCTGCATGCCGATCTCCAAGCCGGTGAAGAGCGACGCCAAGACGATCGACGACATCATCGAGGAGCTGAAGGTCACGCGCGTCTCCGAGCGGGCCGGCCGCGCCCAGGACCACCACGAGCGCAATGCGATGCAGAAGCTGAGGGCGAAGGGCTTCATGTGAATCCGGCGATGACCGCCCTTTCCGCACCCGTGCTGCCCGCGCCCGCGGTCCCCGCCGACCTGCCGCCCGCGGCGGATGCCGCCCCGCTGGACCACCTCCAGCTTGTCGTCGTCGGCCACGTCGACCACGGCAAGTCCACGCTCATCGGCCGCCTGCTCTTCGACACCCACTCCGTGCCGGACGGCAAGGCCGAGCGGATCGAGGCCGCCTGCAAGGCGGAGGGGATGGAGTTCGAGTACGCCTTCCTGCTCGACGCCCTGCTCGAGGAGCAGGCGCAGAACATCACGATGGACACGACGCGCGTGCCCTTCCGCACCGCCCGGCGCCCCTTCACGATCATCGACGCCCCCGGCCACAAGGAATTCCTGAAGAACATGATCACCGGCGCCGCCAGCGCCGAGGCGGCGATCCTGCTCGTGGACGCGCAGGAGGGCCTGCGCGAGCAGACCCGCCGGCACTGCTACCTGCTGTCCCTCCTCGGCCTGCGCCAGATCGTGGTCGCGGTGAACAAGATGGATCTGGTCGACTACCGACCGGCGGTCTACGAGGCCATCCGCGCCGAGCTGGGCGCCTTCCTCGCCAAGCTGGGCGTGGAGCCGGCCCATTTCGTGCCCATCGCCGCCAAGTATGGCGAGGGCCTCCTGCGCCCGAGCGAGAAGATGGCCTGGTACCGGGGCCCGACGCTGATCGAGGCCCTGGAGAAGTTCCGCGGGCGCCCCTCCGCCGAGGGCGGGCCGCTCCGGCTTTCCGTCCAGGACGTCTACCGCTTCGACGCCCGCCGCATCATCGCCGGCCTGGTCGAGTCCGGCCGCGTCGCGGTCGGGGACCCGATCGAGTTCGTGCCCGGCGGCAAGCGCAGCCGCGTTAAGTCGATCGAGACCTGGCCGGCGCCGAACCCGCCGGCCCAGGGTCCCGTCGGCTCCGGCCGCGAGGTCGCCATCACCCTAGAGGATGAACTCTTCGTCGAGCGCGGCCAGATCGGCGCCCCGGCGGACGACAAGCCGACCGAGGCCCGCACCTTCACCGCCCGGGTGTTCTGGATCCACGACACCCCGCTGCGCGCCGGCGAGCTCCTGCCGCTCAAGCTCGGGACCCAGCAAGCCGAGGCGCGCGTGGTCGGCATCCAGCGGACGTTGGACGCCGTGACGCTGGAGAGCGGCGCCGGCTCGACCGGCGAGGTCAAGGTCCACGAGGTGGCGGAGATCCGCCTGCGGGTGCGGCGGCCGATCGCCTTCGACGTGGGCGGCAAGATCCCCGCCCTCGGCCGCTTCGTCCTCATGCGCGGCCGCCGCATCGGCGGCGGCGGCGTCATTGATTCCGCGGTCGAGGAGGCCTCCGAGTCCAAGGGCGCAAGCCCGCTCAGCCGCGCGGCCATCCTCGGGCACCGCGGCTGCATCGTCTGGATGACCGGGCTCTCCGGCGCCGGCAAGTCCACCCTCGCCCAGGCCCTGGAGCAGCGCCTGCTGCGATCCGGCATCCTCTGCGCCATCCTGGACGGCGACGTCCTGCGCACGGGCCTCAGCCGCAACCTCGGCTTCACCGCCGACGACCGCAGCGAGAACCTGCGCCGCGCGGCCGAACTCGCGATCCACCTGGCGGACGCCGGGGTGGTCGTGATCGCCGCGCTCATCTCGCCCTTCCGCTCCGACCGGGCGCTGGCCGCCGAGCGCGCCAAGGAGCGCGGCGTCCCGTTCGCCGAGGTCTTCGTCAACGCGCCGCTGGCGGAGTGCGAGCGCCGCGACCCCAAGCAGCTCTACCAGAAGGCCCGGGCGGGCAAGATCCCGCAGTTCACGGGGATCGACTCGCCCTACGAGGCGCCGCTCGCCCCCGACCTCGAGCTGCGCACCGACAAGCTCACCGTCCCCGAGGCGATCGAGCGCCTGACCCAGCTGGCGCTTGGTTTGGCGCAGCCTGCCGAGCAGACGGGCGCCGGCGCCAGCATATGAGCCCCGGCACGGTCTACCTCGTGGGCGCCGGTCCCGGGGACCCGGAGCTGATCACCGTCAAGGCGCGCCGACTCCTCGGCGAGGCCGACGCCGTCGTCTACGACCACCTCGTCGACCCCGAGCTCCTCGAATTCACCCGGCCGGGGTGCGAGCGCATCTTTGCGGGCAAGAAAGGGGGCGAACCCTGCCGGCCCCAGGCCGAGATCGACCAGGCGCTGGTGGCGCTGGGCCGGGCCGGCAAGACCGTCGTCCGGCTGAAGGGCGGCGATCCGTTCATCTTCGGCCGGGGCGGCGAGGAGGCGGCGGCCCTGGCCGCGGCCGGCGTGCCCTTCGAGATCGTGCCCGGCGTCACCTCCGCGCTCGCCGCCGCCGCCTATTCCGGCATCCCCCTCACCCACCGCCTGCACAGCTCGGCCGTCGTCCTGCTGACCGGGCACGAGGACCCGGGCAAGCCCGGGGCGCGGACCCGCTGGGAGGACTACGCGCGCCTGGGCGCCACCCTCTGCGTCTACATGGGGGTAAAAAACCTGGCGACGATCGCGGCGCGGCTCGAGGCCGGCGGCCTGGCGGCCTCGACTCCGGCGGCGATCATCCAGGACGCCACGACCGCGGGCCACCGGCGGATCCTCGCCACCCTGGGAACCGTGGCCGCGGCGGCCGCCGCGGCCGGCGTCGAGGCGCCGGCGATGCTGATCATCGGCGAGGTCGCCGCCCTCTCCGAGCAGCTGGCCTGGTTCGAGCCGGCCCGGGCCCTTACCGGCGCGCAATGAAGGTCGCCCTAGTCGACAATGGCTCGCTGGCCCCGGCGGCGCACGCAGCCCTACGGGCGGCGGCCGCGGCGATCGCCGCCGGGGCCGGCTCCGCGGTGGCCGCCGTGTCCTGGAAGCACAGCAACCGGATTGATCCCCGCCAATTGGCCGGCGGGGCGGCCCTGACCCTCGGCCCGTGGGTGCGGGCGCACGTCGCCACCGGGGAGCGCGAGTTCCTCTTCGTCCCGTACTTCATCAGCCCGCAGGGCGCGATCGGCACCTCGCTCCGGCGGGACCTGGAGACCCTGCAGGCGGAGACGGGCGGCTTCGAGTTCTCGTTTGCCGACGGCCTCTCCGTGCCGACCTTGGCGCGCATCGTCGCGGACCAGGCGACGGCCACGATGGCGGCCCGCGGGCTCCGCCAGGCCGAGGTGATCGTCGTCGACCACGGCGGGCCCTCGGAACGCTCGGCCGCGGTCCGCGACGCCGTGGCGGACGCCGTGGCCCCGCTCGTGTCCCCTTCCCTGGTCACGGCCGCGTCGATGGAGACCCCGGACGGGCCGGGTTTCGCCTTCAACCGCCCGCTGCTGGCCGACGTCCTTGCCGGCGCCGACGGCCCGGTCGTGATTGCGCCCCTCTTCCTCTCGCCCGGCCGCCATGCCGGCCCGGACGGCGACCTCGCCCGGATCGCGCGCGCGGCCGCCCCGGGCCGCGCCTGCCACTTTGCGCCGCTCGTCGGGGCGCACCGCCTCGCGGCCGAAGCCCTGACCGGCGCCCTCGTCCGGGCGCTCGGCGTTACCTCCCCCTCATGAGCACTCCCGCCGAAGCCGCGCCCAAGGCGCTGGCCAAGAACGAGCACCTGAAGGCCGCCAGCAACTACCTGCGCGGCCACATCCTGCAGGACCTCGAGGACACCTCGAGCGGGACGATCTCGGAGGACAGCGGCCAGCTGACCAAATTCCACGGCATCTACGCCCAGGACGACCGCGACCTGCGCGCCCAGCGGCGCCGGGAGGGCAAGGAGAAGGCCTACAGCTTCATGGCCCGCATCCGCGTGCCGGGCGGCGTCTGCACGCCGCAGCAGTGGCTGACGATGGACGGCCTCGCCGACACCCACGGCAACGGCACCCTGAAGCTCACCAACCGGCAGGCCTTCCAGCTGCACGGCGTGATCAAGGGCAAGCTGCGCCCGGCGATCCGCGAGGTGAACCGCGCGCTCCTCGACACCCTGGCCGCCTGCGGCGACGTCAACCGCAACGTCATGTGCAACCCGAACCCCCATCTCTCGTCGCTCCACGCCGAGACGCTGGCGGTGGCGCGCGCCGTGGCGGACCGGCTCCTGCCGCGGACCCGCGCCTACCACGAGCTCTGGGTCGAGGATGCGCTGGTGGCCGGCGGCGAGCCCGACGAGGAGCCGCTCTACGGCCAGACCTACCTGCCGCGCAAGTTCAAGACGGTGTTCGCCATCCCGCCGAGCAACGACGTGGACGTGTTTGCCCACGACCTGGGCTTCATCGCGATCGCCGATGACGCGGGGCGCCTCGGCGGCTTCGACATCACGGTCGGCGGCGGCATGGGGATGTCGCACAACCAGCTGGAGACGTTCCCGCGCCTGGCCGAGGTGCTCGGCTTCTGCTCGCCCGCGCAGGCGGTGGACGTCGCCGAGAAGATCGTCTCGGTCCAGCGCGACTACGGCGACCGGACCGACCGCAAGCACGCCCGCTTCAAGTACACCGTCGCCGACCGCGGCCTCGTCTGGATCCGCCGGGAGGTCGAGCGCCGGCTCGGCTACGAGCTCGGGAGCCCGCGGCGCTTCGAGTTCACCGACACGGGCGACCGCTACGGCTGGACGGAGGGCCCGAACGGCGACGCCCACTTCACGCTCTTCATCGAGAACGGCCGGGTGAAGGACGCCACCAAGGCCGCGCTGCGCGAGATCGCCAAGGTCCACCGGGGCGACTTCCGGCTGACCCCCAACCAGCACCTGATGATCGCCAGCGTGGCCCCGGCCGACCGTCCGCGGATCGAGGCCCTGCTGCGCGAGCACCAGCTGGACGGCGCGCACCACGCGAGCGCGCTTCGCCTGAGCTCGATGGCCTGCGTCGCCCTGCCGACCTGCGGGCTGGCGCTCGCCGAGAGCGAGCGCTACCTGCCGGAGCTCGTCAGCCTGCTCGAGTCGGAGGTCGAGGCCGCGGGCCTGCGCGACGACGCCATCGTGATCCGCATGACCGGCTGCCCCAATGGCTGCGGCCGACCCTTCCTCGCCGAGATCGGCTTCGTCGGGCGCGCGCCCGGAAAATACAACCTGTACCTCGGGGCGGCCTTCAACGGCTCCCGCCTGAACGTCCTCTACAAGACCTCGCTCGCCGACGCGGAGATCGTCCCGACGGTCCGGCCGCTCCTGCGCCGGTACGCCGCGGAACGGCTGCCCGGCGAGCGCTTCGGCGACTTCACGGTGCGCGTGGGCCTCGTGACCCCGACCGGGACCGGCGCGGATTTCCACGACAAGCCGGCGGCGAAGCCCGCCGCCCCGGCCCCGGCCTGAGCGTTGGCCGGTGAAAATGAAACGGGCCGCCTACCCTAGGCGGCCCGTTTACAGTGCTTACTTTACCCTATTTTACCCTATATTTGACGGGCCCCGCTTTAGGGCGGTGACCCATCTGATCCACAGGAGGCAGACGGACGGATCCGGAAAACGATCTCAAATTTTCCGCCCCCTCCGCCATAAATTTGGCCGGCAGGAAGTTAGGACTATTTGGGGCCGTTATTCGTTTTCGAAACCCCGTTCCGGGGCCGGCCCGGGCCGCCGCGGGCGGGGTTCGGTCCAGAGTCGAATGAGGTACTCCGCGAGGTTTTTCATGCTCGTGCGGCCGAGGCCGGACGTCTTGGCCGCCGCGATGAAGGAGGGAGCCACCTCGCTGCGCTCCAAGAAGTAACGCCAGAGCTCGGAGTCCAGGCGGGCCACGGCGTCGGGCGTTTCCGGGGTTTCCCGCACGATCGATTGAACTTTGGCGAGCCAGTATTGTCTCTCGTCTCTGTGACCCTGCAGATAGTCATGCAAGATCTGCTCGCTCCGATTCAGGCTCATTGCCCGTCACCGTGCGGCGGGACGTTGTAAAAAACAACGGCAAAACCCATCGCCAGCATGGGATTGCAATTCTGGCCGGTTAACCCATAACATCCACTGAAGTCCCTTACACCCCCTCCTTATGTGGCCCAAACTTAAAGAACAACTCCCCGCCGTCATCCTCACTGCCGTCCTGATCTCCGGCGCCGCCTTTTGGATGCACACTCAGACTGTCAAGGAGATGGCCGCCCGGGAGGAGCTGGAAGTGGCCCCGCTGCGCGAGCAGAACGAGGCGCTCAAGGCGTCGGCGGAGGAAAACCGCCGCAACATCGAGGCAACCAACAAACTGCTGAAGGATGCGATCTCGAAGCGCGAGGCCGACATGTTCCGGACCGACGAGGAGGTCCAGAAGCTGAACAGCGAGCGCATGGACGCCCTGGCGGAGGCGATCGCCAAGAAGGTGCAGCCCTACAATCCCCTGCCGAAGAGCCCCGAGGAGGCCGAGAAGATGCAGAACGAGCAGGTCGACAAGGTCTCGTCCCGCCTGACGACGAAGATCCAGCCGATCCTCAGTGAGATGGCGGCGGACCAGAACCTCACCCGCCAGTCGATCGAGAAGTACAGCCAGCGCATCTCCGACCAGGTCGGGACCGCGCTCACCGCGGAGATGTCCCGCAACCAGATTCTGAACAACAATCTCCAGGAGACGCAGGCGGCCGCGGAGGACGCGATCAAGATGAACCACGAGCTGACCGCGCTCTATGTGTCCACCCTGAAGGATCAGGGCATCGTCACCCGGCTCCTCATGCTCCCGGCGAACGTCGTCAAGGACGCCTCCAGCTTCAGCCTGATCACCAACAACGACCGGAAGAAGGTCGAGGCGGACCTGATCGCCAAGGAGAACGACATCGAGAAGCGCCTCGCCGACATCCAGGCGCAGTCGCCGAAGAGCTGAGGATCGGCTAGGCGGGAAGGACGCGGCTGGGCAGCAGCGCCGCGTCCACCATGCCGTGGATGATCTTCTTGTCGGGCGGGCAGAACGTGGCCAGCGCGCCGGAGAGGCGCGCCTTGCCGTCGACCAGGAAGTAGTACGGGCAGAGGCGCAGGCGGCCGTCGACCTCGCGCGCCTCGTGCGGCGGCGCCGCGTCATAGAGCGGGTGGCGCACGCGGCGCGGCTTCCGGTACGCCTGCAGGACGTGGAGGTTGGTCGGCGCCAGGGCCAGCGCCCGCTCGACGCCCTCCTGCCACTCCTCGCGCGACGAGTCGCTCCCGAGGACGACGCTGCGCGCGCCCCAGGCCGTCTCGTGGAAGCCGCTGATCTTGATGATGAGGTCGCGCTCCTTCTGGGTCGCGCCGATGAGGTCCCGCCAATCGCCGAGCGGGCGCCCGCCCGCCCGCGGGCCGTCGAGGACCGCGCCCGGCGGCAGCGGGGCCGGGTCCATGACCCAGGTCGGCGGGATGAGCGTCCGCAGGAGCTTGAGGGCGCGGCCGCCGAGGGTCTCCTCCCAGAACGGCTGCAGCCGGTGGTGGTGGAAGAGCGCGAAGGCCAGCTTCTCCTCCTGGAAGCTGCGGAGCGGCGGGGCGATGGCGACCTCGCCGGCGGCCCAGGCCTCGAGGATGAACGGCGCCGTCTTGATCGTCGCCAGGTCGAAGAGCTCGAAGAAGCGGTAGATGACGTCGATCTTCTCCGGGTTGCCCTCGACGTCGAAGAAGAGCGCGCCCCCGAGCGGGAAGAGGTCCTCCGGCCGCAGGCAGAACACCCGTTGGCCCGCCACCTGGAGCTGGTGGGCGATCCACTCCATCTCCGGCCGGTAGGTCGCGGCCTCGTCGCTCACGACCAGCGCGATCAGTGGGTTGCGCTGCTCGGGCCGCAGCGCGGCCAGCGAGGCGTGGAAGTTGCGGATCATCGCGTCGTCCGCGCCGAGGATCCCGCCCTCCCCCCGGTAGAGGCGGTTCAGGTAGGCGGTGAGGCCGATGCCGCCCGGCACCGAGTCCAGCTCCGTCATCACGAAGCCCTCGTCCGTCAGCAGCAGGTCCGGCCGCAGCACGGTCGGGAACTTGCCGCGGTTGCGCGGGTCGCGGCCGTGCGCGACCAGGTCCGCGGGCTTGCCGCGCTCCAGGTAGTCGGCGACCCAGGGCGCGAGGAGGGGCTTGTTGCGCAGCAGGTTCTTGCCCGCGGCCGCGCGGAGGTAGAGGGTTTCCAGCGCAGCGTGGAACTCGAGGGCGGCGCCCCCGATCGCCTCCAGCTCCTCGGCCTGCGCGGCCGTCAGCGCCCAGGCGTCCGGGGACAGGCGCCAGGTCTTGTCCTCGAAGAGCGCCTGCTCCGCGAACGCGGCCTTGAGGGTGTCATGGGCGAGCGGGGGCATCGGGTGGCGCGCTAGTCCTCGATCTGGATGTCCTTGTTGCGGTGGCGCGGACTGCCGGCGCGGAGCCAGGCGGTGATGAACCGGTCGAGCTCGCCGTCGAGCACCCCCTGGGTGTCGCTCGTGCTGTAGCCCGTGCGCAGGTCCTTCACCATCTGGTAGGGCTGCAGGACGTAGCTCCGGATCTGGCTGCCCCAGCCGATCTCGCCCTTCTCCCCGTAGAACTTCTCCATCTCGCTGCGCTGCTCATCCAGCCGCTTCTCGTAAAGGCGGGACTTGAGGACGGTCATGGCGCTGGCCCGGTTCTTGATCTGGGAGCGCTCGTTCTGGCAGACGACCACGATGCCGGTCGGCAGGTGGGTGATGCGGACGGCCGAGTCGGTGGTGTTGACGCCCTGGCCGCCCTTGCCGGACGAGCGGTAGACGTCGACCCGGAGTTCGCTCTCCGGCACCTCGATCTCGATGTCCTCGTTGATCTCGGCGATCACGTCGACCGCGCAGAAGGAGGTGTGCCGGCGCTTGTTGGAGTCGAACGGGCTGATCCGCACCAGGCGGTGGACCCCGCGCTCGGCCTTGGCGTAGCCGTAGGCGTTCTCGCCCTTGATGACCAGGGTGGCCTTGGTGATCCCGGCCTGGTCGCCCGAGAGCACGTCCTGGACCTCGACCTCGAATCCCCGGCGTTCCGCCCAGCGGTTGTACATCCGGAAGAGGATGTCGGCCCAGTCGCAGGACTCGGTGCCGCCGGCCCCGGCCTGGATCGAGAGGAAGGCGTTGTTGCGGTCGAACTGCCCGGTCAGGAAGGAGGCGATCTCGAGCTTTTCCAGCTCCTCCACCAGCGCGGAGACCGAGTGCTCCAGCTCCTTCTCGTAGCCCTCGCGCTCGGCCGCGTCCACGCCCTCGACCAGCTCGAGCATGACGTCGGTGTCGTCGAGCTTCTTCTGGTACGCCACCACCGGCAGCACCGCCCGCTTGAGGGTGTTCAGCTTCCCGATGTGCTTCTGCGCCCGCTCGTTGTTGTCCCAGAAGCCGGGCTCGCCCATCTGGGCCTCCAGGGCCTCGATTTCCCGCCGCTTTTGGTCGACGTCAAAGAAACCTCCAGAGATGGCCGGCGCGCTTCTTGATGTTCTCGATGTGGTTGAAGGTCTCGGGGGAGATCATGGTCGAACGTCGAATCAAAGCCCGTCCGGGCCCGACCGCAAGCGGACACGGCGGCCTCCCTCGGGGGGACCGCCGGCTAGGCGGCCCGCTGCGCCCGGGTGCGGGCCGCCGCCTTGGCCCCCCGCGAGCGGGTGGGCGAGGGCCGGGCGCGGCCCTGGCCAATCGCCAGCTCGCGGCGGCGGCGCTTCTGGTCGCCCCCACCCTTCCCGATCCCGGCCGGGATGCCGGCGCGTCGGGCCTCCGACAGCCCGATCGCGATCGCCTGCTGGCGCGAGCGGACGTTGGGGTTGCCCTTCTTCAATTCGTCCATCTCCGTGCGGATGAATTCGCCCGCCTGGGTGGACGGTCTCTTGCCGGCCCGGGCGTCGGCCCGGGCCCGTTTCAGTGCGATTTCCTTTGGCATGGCAGCAGGGGCGCCGGGCGCCCGTTCAGGGGTGGAAGTGCGGCGGCCCGGCCCGGGCCGCCGTGGGAGAACCCTTCTCCCGACCGGCCCGCCCGCCGCCGGTTCCCGCGGCAATCCGGCCCGGCGCCTTGCGCCGCGCGGCGGGCGCCACTACCGTCGGCGCCGCCCCCCATGAAGACCCGCACCCTCGGACGCAATGGACTCACGGTCTCCGCCCTCGGCCTCGGCTGCATGGGCATGAGCGAGTTCTACGATCCGGCCAACCTCAATGAGGATGAGTCGATCCGGGTCATCCGCCGCTACCTGGAGGCGGGCGGCACGCTCCTCGACACCGCCAACGCCTATGGCACCGGCCGCAACGAGACCCTGGTCGGGCGCGCGGTCGCCGGGCGCCGCGACGGGGTGGTGATCGCCACCAAGTTCGGCCTGGTCCGCGGCCCCAAGGGGGAGATGCTCGGCATCCGCGGCGACGCCCAGTACGTGCGGGAATGCGCCGAGGCGAGCCTCGCCCGCCTGAAGGTCGACGCCATCGACCTGTACTACCAGCACCGCGTCGACCCGAAGGTCCCGATCGAGGAGACGGTGGGCGCGATGGCCGAGCTGGTGAAGGCGGGCAAGGTCCGCCACCTCGGGCTGTCGGAGGCGGCGCCCGAAACCATCCGGCGCGCCGCGGCCGTGCACCCGATCGCCGCGCTCCAGACCGAGTACTCACTCTGGACCCGCGACCCCGAGGACGTGGTGCTCGCCACCGTGCGCGAGCTCGGGATCGGCTTTGTCGCCTACAGCCCGCTCGGCCGCGGCTTCCTGACCGGGCGCTTCCGCACGTTCGAGGACTTGCCGGCCGACGACTACCGCCGCCAGTCGCCGCGCTTCCAGGGCGACAACTTCCAGAAGAACCTCAACCTGGTGGCGCGGATCGAGGAGCTGGCACGATCCAAGGGCTGCACCCCCGGACAGCTGGCGCTCGCCTGGGTGCTCGCGCAGGGCCCCGACGTCGTCCCCATCCCGGGGACGAAGCAGGCGAAGAACCTGGACGAGAACCTCGGCGCCCTTGGGGTCGAGGTCACCTCCGCGGACCACGCCCGCATCCGCGAGGTCCTGGAGGCCGGGGTCGTGGCCGGCGACCGCTACGTGGCCGCCAGCATGCAGGCGCTCAACCGCTAGGGGTGGTCGCCCGCGCGTCGTGCTCGCGAATGAGCGACTCGACGCGGGCCTGCTCGAGTCCGGCGTCCCGGCAGCTCCGGTAAAGCACTCCCTTTTCCGCCACGTGCCAGGTCCGCTCGAATCTTCTTCGGGCCGCTGAGCGCCACGACGCCGAGGCCCAGCGACGCGGCGAAGGCCAACGCCAGGCGGAGGGCGCTGTCGCCCCAGGTGATGGTGAGGGGCATGGGCGCAGGAACAGACCGCGACGCGCCACCCTGGTCCCCTGGACTGGGGCGCGAAGCGCGGGATCCCCGGTGGCCCGACCTACGGTCGGATGGGGATCGCCCAGCCATGCCAGCCCTACCGGAGTGCGGACCACCTCCGCCGGCTCCGCCGCTAGGAGGGCTCCGCCTCCGGAGTGCCCGCGAGCAGCGTCTCCTCGTGGTCGAGGAGCGCCTGGAGGGGATGGTGGACGTCGTCGATGATGGCGCCGCTCAGCCAGAGGTCGTTGAGCGCCACGCGCTCCGCCTGGAGGGCGGCCAGGCGGTAGTGTTGGCCCGCCTGCCGGCGCCGCCGCGCGCTCGCCTTGGTCTCGCCCTCGGCGGTCAGCGCCGAGAGCCGGGACTCGTATTCGGCGATCACGAGCCCCAGCGCCGCCAGCTGGTCGGGGGTCGTCGCCGCGGCCTCCAGGTCACGGAGCGTGGTAAGGCCGGCCTCGACCGCGGTCATGCGCGCCAGGCGCTCCTCCTTCGGTCGATCCTCGTCCCCGTGGATGCCCAGCCGGCGGATCAGCCACTCGAGCGTCGTCCCTTGGATCGCGAGCGTCGAGACGATGACCCCGAAGGCGAGGAAGATGACCAGGTCGCGCTCCGGGAAGGGCACGCCGTCGCGGACCAGAAAGGGGATGGAGAGCGCCGCCGCCAGGGTGACCGTGCCGCGCATCCCCGCCCACCCGACCACGAGGATGGCCCGGGGGCCCGCCGGCTTCTCGCTCCGGCGGACGCTCGGGATCAGGAACGGCAGGTAGGCGGCAGGATAGATCCAGATGAGGCGGGCCGCCATGGCCGCACCGGCCACCGCCGCCGTCAGGCCGAGGAGGTGCGGGACCGTGAACTCGTGGCGCACCGCCGAGAGGATGGTGGGGAACTGCAGGCCGAGGAGCACGAAGGCGATGCCGTTCAGCCAGAAGATGAGCAGGCTCCAGACCCCGTTGGCCGTCTGGCGGGTCTCGGCGTCCATCCGGACCGGGTCCCGCCACCCGGAGTAGAGGCCCGCCGCCACGACCGCGAGGATGCCCGAGGCCTGGAGCCGCTCGGCCAGCAGGTAGGCGGCGTAGGGTGTCACGAGGGACAGCGTGGTCTCGATCAGGGCGTCGCTCGCATGCAGGTGGCGCAGGAGGTCGCGGAGGCGGCCGATCCCGTAGGCGGCGGCGAGGCCCACCCCGAAGCCGACCAGGGCCACGTAGGAGAAGTTGACGAGCGCGTGGCCGAGCGAGAAGGTCCCGGCCACGACCGCCGCGAGCGCGAACTTGAAGGCCACGAGGCCGGTGGCGTCGTTCATCAGGCTCTCGCCGTTCAGGACCGTGGTCAGGCGGGCGGGCACCCGCAGGTGCTCGGTCGCGGCGTTGACCGCCACGGCGTCGGTCGGGGACACGATGGCGCCGAGGGCGAGGGCCATGGCAAAGGGCAGCGCCGGCACGAGCCAGTGCGCCACCAGGCCGACGCCGAAGGTGGTGAAGACGACGAGCCCGATGGCCAGGAAGAGGATCGGCCGCTTGGCCCGCAGGAGCTCGCGGATCGGCATCAGCCAGCCGTCCGCGAAGATGAGGGGCGGCAGGAAGCAGAGGAAGAAGAACTCCGGGTCGAGCGCCAGCCGGGGGAAGCCGGGCAGGAAGGCGGCGGCGACGCCCCCCAGCAGGTAGGTGATGAGGAGCGGCCAGGGCAGCCAGCGGCCGACCACGGCCAGGCCCGACACCAGGAGGACGATGAGGAGCGTGTGCTCGAAGGCGGCCACGGGGGCGGGCTTACTCGGCGGCCGCCGCGGCGGCCTTCTGCTTCTTCCGCTCCCAGCTCCAGGCGATCCAGATGCAGATCTCGTAGAGCCCGTAGAGGGGGACCGCCATCGCCACCTGGGTCACGACCTCGGGGGTCGTGAGGACCGCGCCGAGGATCAGCGAGAGCACGGCCACGTGGCGGCGGTACTTGGTCAGGTCGGAGTGGGACAGGACGCCGATCTTCACCAGGAAGAGGACGACCAGCGGGAACTGGAAGCCGAGGCCCATCCCGAAGATGAACTTGCAGACGAAGTTGATGTAGTCGGCGGCGCGCCAGTCCTGGGCCGAGAAGCCGAGGAGCTCGGAGTACTGGACGGAGGCGCGGAGCGCCACCGGCAGCAGCAGGTAGTAGGTCGAGAGGACGCCGGCCAGGAAGAGGAAGATCGACCACCCCATCCAGCTGAAGATCACGCTGCGCTCCTTGAGGTTGAGGGCCGGCAGGATGAAGCCGCCCATGAAGAAGATCCAGAAGGGCGAGGCCAGGCCGACGGCAGCGAAGAGGGCGACGTGGAAGGCGACCATGAACGACTCGGCCGGGCTGAAGTTGTGCAGCTTCACCTCGATCTCCTCGGCGCTGCGCGTGTCCGGCTCCATCGTCAGGGTCGCGACCTGCTGCGGGCCGACCGTCGCGGTCCCCATCCGGAAAACCACGTGGGGGGCGTCGCCCGGCGGCAGGCCGGGGAACTGCTCGCGGGTCACCACGTAGGGCCCGAGGGTCGAGGTGCCGATCGCGATCGTCACGGTCGGCTTCGGCTTCTCGAACATGTGCATGTGCCGCAGCGGCGCCTCCAGGACCTTGACCAGCCAGGGGCTCCCGAGCAGGCAGAGGAGCAGGCAGGCCCCGATGGCGATCAGCGACTTGACCAGGGCCGACCGCAGGTCGCTCAGGTGGCCCCAGAATGACTTCTTCGGGCCGGTGTCCTCGAGGTCCGGCGTGATCGTTGGGGTCTCGTCGGCCACGGTCAGCGACTATACCCGCAGGGTTCCGGCTTGCTTCTCCGCGAGGTAGGTCTGGTAGGTGGAAGTGATGCCATCGACGAGCGCGATCTTGGCCTGCCAGCCCAGCGCCGTCAGCCTCGAAACGTCGAGGAGCTTGCGCGGGGTGCCGTCCGGCATGGCGGTATCCCAGGTGATGCGCCCCGGGTAGCCGGTGACCTTCGCCACGATCTCGGTCAGCTCGCGGATCGAGACGTCGCTGCCGGTGCCGACGTTGATCCAGTCCGGCGGGCTGGCGTGCCCGAGCAGGAAGGCGCAGGCGTCGGCCAGGTCGTCGACGTGGAGGAACTCCCGCTTCGGGCTGCCCGTGCCCCAGGCCACCACCTCGGGCAGGGCCGCCTGGCGGGCCTCGTCGAAGCGGCGGATCAGCGCCGGCAGCACATGGGAGTTCTTCGGGTGGTAGTTGTCGCCGGGGCCGTAGAGGTTGGTCGGCATCGCCGAGTGGTAGTCCACCCCGTACTGCTTGCGGTAGTACTGGCAGAGCTTGAGCCCGGCGATCTTCGCGATTGCGTAGGCCTCGTTCGTCGGCTCGAGCGGGCCGGTGAGCAGGCAGTCCTCCGTCATCGGCTGGGCGGCGTGCTTCGGGTAGATGCAGGAGCTGCCGAGGAAGAGCAGGCGCTTCACCCCGGCCTTCCAGGCGCCGTGCACGGCGCTGGCGGCGATCGCCAGGTTGTCGTGGAGGAACTCGGCCGGGAAGGTGTTGTTGGCGTGGATGCCGCCGACCTTGGCGGCCGCGATGATCGCGACATCGGGTTTCTCGGCGGTGAGGAACGCGGCGACGGCCGACTGGCTCGTGAGGTCGAGCTGCTTGCGGTCGCGCAGGAGGAGCTCCACCCCGGGCTCCCGCCGGAAGCGCCGCACCAGGGCCGAGCCGACCATCCCGTGGTGGCCCGCGATGTAGAGCTTGGTCACGGCTTCGGCAGGCGCGCGATCTGCGACTCGCGCTTGGCCAGCTCCAGGTCGTGGTCCACCATGATCTTCACCAGCTCCCGGAAGCGGACCTTGGGCTTCCAGCCGAGCTGGCGGGTGGCCTTGGCCGGGTCGCCGATCAGGAGCTCGACCTCGGCGGGGCGCTCATAGCGGGCGTCATGCTTGACATACTTGGCCCAGTCGAGGCCGACGGCCCCGAACGCTTCCTGGCAGAATTCCTTCACGCTGTGGGTCTCGTTGGTCGCGACGACGAAGTCGTCCGGCTTGTCCTGCTGCAGCATGATCCACATCATCTCCACGTATTCCTTGGCGTAGCCCCAGTCGCGCTGGGCGTCGAGGTTGCCGAGGTAGAGCGAGTCCTGCAGGCCCACCTTGATCCGCGTGGCCGCCCGGGTGATCTTGCGGGTCACGAAGGTCTCGCCGCGGCGCGGCGACTCGTGGTTGAAGAGGATGCCGTTGCTCGCGTGCAGGCTGTAGCTCTCGCGGTAGTTGACCGTGAGGTAGTAGGCGTAGGCCTTGGCGCAGCCGTAGGGCGAGCGCGGCCAGAAGGGGGTGAGCTCCGTCTGCGGGACCTGCTGGACCTTGCCGTACATCTCCGAGGACGAGGCCTGGTAATAGCGGACCTTCTTCACCAGGCCCGCCTCGCGGATCGCCTCGAGGATGCGCTGGGCCCCCAGGCCGTCGACGTCGCCGGTGTATTCCGGGATGTCGAAGGAAACCCGCACGTGCGACTGGGCCCCCAGGTTGTAGATCTCGTCGGGCTGGAGCTCGTAGAGCAGCTTCACCATCTGCACGGAGTCCGCCAGGTCGCCGTAGTGCAGGAAGAGCCGCACCCCGTTCACATGCGGGTCGCTGTAGAGGTGGTCGATCCGGCTGGTGTTGAACGTGGACGCGCGGCGGATGATGCCGTGGACCTCGTAGCCCTTCGCGAGCAGGAGCTCGGCGAGATAGGAACCGTCCTGACCCGTGATGCCGGTGATGAGGGCTTTCTTCATGAATAGTTAGTATAGGTGGAGGCCCGTCTCCGCGGGCAAGCCCGCAGACACCGAAAGCCCCGGGCCGTTCCTCAACTCCCAGCCCGGCCTGCGACTTGCGCCAGAGCCTTGGCCAGGGTCGCGAGCGACTGGCGGGACCGCTCGTCGACCAGACCGCCCTCCCCGTCGAAAGCCTGATGGGCCTGAGGAAGAGTGCATTGACCCGGCACGACGTGACAGCCGAGTTTGAGAAGCAGCATCTGGGCCATCTGCAGCGAACGGACCCCGCCGAGGGGCCCCGGCGAGGCTGAAATCACGGCCGCGGGCTTGCCCTCGAAAGGGCTCTTGTCCGCGCGGCTGCACCAGTCGATCGTGTTCTTGAGCAACGGGGTGATCATCGAGTTGTACTCCGGGGAGGCGATGAGGAGGCCCTGGTGCGACGCGATCTGGGCGACGAGCGTGACCGCGCCCGCGGGCATCCCGGAGGAATCCTCCAGGTCGCCGTGGTAGAGCGGCAGCGCGAGCTCGTGCGGGTTGACCACGGTCACCGCGCAGCCCAGCCCCTGCAGGACCGCGGCCGCGGCGGCAAGGAAGCGGCGGTTGAGCGACTCGCGGCGGGCACTGCCGGCGAAGGCGAGGATGCGGGTGGGATTGGGCATGCCCGATTGAACTCAGCCGAGAGACCGGAGCAAGCGCTCCAGCTCCGCCCGCTTGGCCTGCTGCTCGGCGAGCTGCCGCCGCGCGCCCGCGAGCACCGCGGGCGGCGCCTTGTCGACGAACGCCGGGTTGGCGAGGCGGGCCTCGGTGCCGGCGATGTGCTTGGCCAGCGCCTCGATCTCCCTCCGGATCCGCGCCTTCTCGGCCCCGGCGTCGACCGCGCTCGCGAGGTCGAGGTAAAGGGTGCCGAGCGCGGTGACCGTGGCCGGGGCCCCGTCGACCTGCTCGCGGCGGGTGATCTCGGCGGCGCCGGCCATGCGCGTCAGCTTGGCCAGGTTGTTCTGGACGACGGCCCAGCCCGCGTCGCTCGCGATGAGCAGCAGCTTGACGTCGCGGCGGCTCGCCAGGCTGTGCTCGGCCTTGAGCGCGCGGGCCTGCGAGACAAAGAGCTTCATCTGCGCGACCGCGGCGGCCTGCGCGGGATCGGGTTTCGCCCCGTGCATCCCGAGCTCGGCGGCGAGCTGGGACGCGTCGGGCAACCCGCTGTCGGCGATCAGCTTCCCGCCCGGGCCGCCGTAGCCGAGGAGCGACCAGAGCTCCTCGGTGATGAACGGGATCAGGGGGTGCAGGAGGAGCAGCGTCTGGCGCAGCACGAGGTCCTGGAGGGCGAGGCAGGTGGTCTTCGTGGCCGGGTCCTGCAGCTTCGCCTTCGAGACCTCGACGTACCAGTCGCAGAAATCATTCCAGAAAAATCCGTAGAGCGCCTGGGCCGCCGCGCTGAATTCGAACGCGGCGAAGCTGCGGTCGACCTCGCGGGTGGCGGCGAGGAGGCGGTCGAGGACGGCGTGGTCGTCGGCGTCAAACTGCCGGGAGTCGATCCGCGCCAGGATCGTCGCCGGCGCGCCGTTGTCCCCGGCGGGCCCGCTCAGCTGCCGGAAGCGGCCGGCGTTCCAGAGCTTGTTGCAGAAGTTTTTCCCCGCCTCGATCCGCTCCTCCTTGAAGCGGATGTCCTGGCCCTGCGGGGCGATCGAGATGACGCCGAAGCGCAGGCCGTCCGCCCCGTAGGCGTCGATGAGGTCCAGCGGGTCGGGGGAATTGCCGAGCGACTTCGACATCTTGCGCCCCTGGGCGTCGCGGATGATGCCGGTGAAATAGACGTCGCGGAACGGGATCCGCCGCCCGAGCGGCTCGCCCGGGCGGGTGAACTCGAGCGCGGCCATGATCATGCGCGCGACCCAGAAGAAGATGATGTCCGGCCCCGTCACCAGGGTCGACGTCGGGTAGAAGTACTCGAAGCCGGCCTGCGCCATCGCGGCCGGCTCGGGCCAGCCGAGGGTCGCGAAGGGCCAGAGCCAGGACGAGGCCCAGGTGTCGAGGACGTCGTCCTCCTGCTCCCAGTTCTCCGGGTCGGCCGGCCCGGCGAGGGAGACGTGGACCTGGGCGGGATCCCGCAGGTCGGCCTCGCTCAGTCGGTCGCGGTCGAGGCCCTTGCGGTACCAGACCGGGATCCGGTGGCCCCACCAGAGCTGCCGGCTGATGCACCAGTCCTGGATGTTCTCCAGCCAGTGGAGGTACACCTTGGACCAGCGGTCGGGATGGAACCGGATCTGCCCGTCGCGGACCGCGGCCTTCGCCTCCTCGACCTTGGGGTAGCGCAGCCACCACTGCCAGGTGAGCCGGGGCTCGATCGGCACGTCCGCGCGCTCGGAGTAGCCGACGTTGTTCTGGTAGGGCTCCTCGCCCACCAGCGCGCCGGCCTCCTGCAGGAGCCCGGCGGCCTTCTTGCGGGCGGCGAAGCGCTCCATCCCGGCGAGCTCGGGGCCGGCCAGCTCGTTCAGCGTCGCGTCGGCGTTCAGGATGTCGAGGACGGGGAGCCGGTGGCGGAGGCCGACCTCGTAGTCGACCTTGTCGTGGGCCGGCGTGATCTTGAGCGCGCCCGAGCCGAAGGCGGGATCGACCGCGGCGTCCGCGATCACCGGGATCGGCGCGCGGTTGAGCGGCCGCCAGACCTGCCGGCCGACCAGCGCCTGGTACCGCGGGTCGTCGGGATGCACCGCCAGGGCGACGTCGCCGGGGATCGTCTCGGGGCGGGTGGTGGCCACCTGGATGAAGGTGCCCGGCTGGCCGACGACCTCATAGCGGATCTTGTAGAGGGTGCTGGTCATCGGCTTCATGATGACCTCCTCGTCCGACAGCGCGGTGAGCGACGCCGGGCACCAGTTGACCATCCGTTTGCCGCGGTAGATGTGGCCGCGCCGGAAGAGCTCGGCGAAGGTGGAGAGGACCGCCCGCGAATACTCGGGGTCCATCGTGAACTGCGTCCGGTCCCAGTCGCAGGAGGCGCCCAGGCGCCGCAGCTGCTCGAGGATCTTGCCGCCCTTTTCCCGGCGCCACTCCCAGACCCGCTCGACGAACTGCTCCCGCCCGAAGTCGTGGCGGGTCTGCTGCTGCTTGCGCAGCTCGCGCTCCACCACGGTCTGGGTGGCGATGCCGGCGTGGTCCAGGCCCGGGATCCAGAGCGCCGACCGGCCCTCGAGGCGGGCGCGGCGGATCAGGATGTCCTGGACGGTGTTGTTGAGCACGTGCCCGATGGTGAGGACCCCGGTGACGTTCGGCGGGGGCATCACGATCGCATAGGGGGCGCGGCCGCTCTCCGGCCGGCCGGCGAAGGCGCCCGCCGCCAGCCAGGCGGCGTACCACTTCTTTTCGACCTCACGGGGCTCGTAGCTCTTGGTGATCTCGGACATCGGAGCCGGACAGCAAACCGGGCGCCCGCGCCCCAGGCAAGTCCGGGGTGTTTCCCCTCCGGTGTTGAGTCCGCGCCGGGAGCGGACATGACTGGGGGGCGCCCATGCCCCAAACCCTCGATGAGCTGGCCCAGGCTCAACTCGTCTTCAACCCGGACACCAGCGGCGCCGACCGGGTGGCGGCCTGCAAGGGCTTCCTGCGGGAGACGATGGCGGACCTCCGTGACCGCCACAACCACGGAGGCTCGGGCCTGGACGTGGCGCAGGGCCGGGCGGCGATCATCGACGTCCTCATCGCCCGGCTCTTCGACCACGCGGTCGTCCTCTACGCGCAGAACAAGGGGCCCACCCCGGCGGCCGTCTCGATGGTCGCGGTCGGCGGGTACGGGCGGCGGGAGCTGGCGCCCTGGAGCGACGTCGACGTCATGTTCCTCTACCCCACCAAGTCCCGGGCCGCGGTGGTGCAGCCCTTCCAGGCGCACCTCACCCAGGAGGTGCTCTACCCGCTCTGGGACTGCGGCCTCAAGGTCGGCCATTCCACCCGGACGATGGAGGAGGTCTTTGCGCAGGCAAAGCGCGAGATCATGACCATGACCTCGCTCCTGGAGGCCCGGTACGTCGGCGGCTCGGCGGCGCTCTGCGACTCGTTCCTCCTCGCCTACCGCAACTTCTACACCACCGACGACCCGAAGGGCTACATCCTCTCGCGCCTCGAGGACCAGGCGGCGCGGCGGGCCAAGTACGGCAACACCGTCTTCAACCAGGAGCCCGACATCAAGAACGGCGTCGGCGGCCTGCGGGACTTCCAGAACACCCTGTGGATGGCCCGGGTGAAACTGGGGATCAGCCGGATCGACGAGCTCGCCGGCGAGGGCCACCTGAGCGCGGCGGAGGCTGGCGAGTTCAGCCGGGCCTACGACTTCCTGCTGCGGGTCCGCAACGAGCTGCACTTCGAGAGCGTGCGGCCGACCGACATCCTGAACCTCGACTCGCAGCCGCGGGTGGCGCTCAACCTCGGCTACAACCAGGAGGCGCTCCTCGACCGGGTCGAGTGGTTCATGCAGGACTATTACCGGAGCGCCCAGGCGATCTACCAGACCTCGCGCAACGTGGAGAGCCGGCTGGCCCTCACGGTCGGGCGGTCCACGACCGGGGCCAAGCTGCCGATCCGGGACGCGCTCAAGGCGGCCCGCCTGCGGCGGACCCGCAAGGTCGACGGGTTCGTGGTCCGCGGCGACGAGCTGGCGGCCGAGACCCCGTCGGTGTTCCGGGACGACCCGGTGCGGCTGATCCGGGTCTTCCGGCACTGCCAGCTCCTGGAGTGCGCCCTCGATTTCCAGCTGTCCCAGCTGATCAAGGAGTCGTTGCCCCTCATGGTCTCGATTGCCTGGAACACGGACGCCAGCATGGCTTTTCGGGCGATCCTCTCGGAGGCCGGGGCGGTGTACCCGGTCCTGCAACTGATGCACGAATTGGGCGTCCTCGGGGGCTACATCCCGGAATTCGACGCCCTCACCTGCCTCGTCCAGCACGAGTATTATCATCGTTATACCGCTGATATCCACACTCTTAGTGCCATCCAGCAGCTGGATTTCATCTTCACCCGCCCCGAGCCGATCCTCTCCAAGTACCGGACGGTCCTGCACGAGGTGGAGGACCCGGCCCTGGTCTACCTGACGCTGCTCCTGCATGACATTGGCAAGGCGGTCGGCATCCAGAACCATTCCGAGTCGGGCGTGCGCCTGGCGATCCCGACCATGCAGCGGCTCGGGGTGTCGGCGCGGGGTCAGGAACTTGTTGCGTTTGTCATAAAGAATCATCTCGCGATGGCACGATTCTGGCAGAAGCGGGACGTAGATGATCCCAAGACTTCCGCGAGTTTCGCTGAATTGGTCGGTGAGCCCGAACGACTTCGGTGTCTCTATGTCCATACGTTCTGCGACGCGCGGGGTACTTCCTCGGATCTCTGGAACAGCTACAAGGACACGCTCCATTCGACCCTCTACCGGCACACGCTCGAACGCCTGAGGCTGGGCTCCGCGGTCGACGATAGCTTTGACGATAAACGCAAAATGACCGAACAGGAACTGATCGCCCGGAGGATCCCCGGGATTAGCGACGACGAGATTGCGGCCCACTTCAGCCTGCTGCCTGACCGGTATTTCATCCTGACCGATGCCAGCGAGATCACGCTGCACATCCAGATGGTGAACAAACTGCTGAAATCGATCACGGCGACGGACTCGGTGGGCTCCCTCCGGCCGGTGATCGACTGGAAGGACGACCTGAACCGCTCGCTGACGGTCGTGAACGTGGTCACCTGGGACCGGGCCGGGCTGTTCTACAAGCTGGCCGGCGCGTTCAGCGTCGCCGGGCTCAACATCCTCGGCTCCAAGGTCATTTCCCGCACGGACCACATCGCGATCGACACCTTCTACGTGGTCGAGCCGGGCCGCGGGGTGGTCCAGAACTCCGCCGCCCAGGAGTCCTTCGCCAAGATCATCGAGTCCGCCCTGGTCTCGAACGCCGACCTTTATCCCGAGATCCTCGCCCAGGCGAAGAAGATCGCGGCCACCCGCTACCTCTACTCGAAGAGCGGCGAGACCCTCCAGAGCTCCTTCCCGCCCACGGTGGACGTCTACCACGAGATCTCGATGCAGCGCACGATCGTCGAGGTCCAGGCCCGCGACCAGATCGGCCTCCTCTACCGGCTGGCCAAGGCGATCTACGACTTCGGCTTCGACATCACCTTCGCCCGCATCGGGACGGAGCGCGGGGTCGCGATCGACACCTTCTACATCGAGAGCGCGAACCACGAGCCGGTGGAGGACACCGACCGGCTGCAGCGGTTGCGGACGGCGCTGGCCGAGGTCATCTCGCCGCTGGCCGCCCAGGTCGCCGAGACCGCCTAGCGCGGCCCGATAATCCCTTGCGCGCGCCCGCGGCGCGTGCCCGACTGGGGGGATGACCGATGCGGCGGAACTGCAGGCTCTCCTCGCCATCTCCTCGCTCGCCTCGAGCACGAGCGACCCGGCGCACGCCACCCGGGAGATCCTGGCCACGGCGGCCGCGGCCTTTGGGGCGGACGGCGGGATCATCGCCTTCCAGAGCCCCGAGACCGGCAAGCTGGAGATCGAGGCCTCGATCGGACTGCCGCCCGATGCCAGCCGCTTCTTCGCCCCCGGGCATGGGGTGCCCGGCTGGGTGGCCTGGCACGGCAAGCCGGTGCTCGTCCCGGACTCGGGCGCCGACCTGCGCAGCCGCCCCGCCCGCCCGACCACGCGGTGCGAGCTGGCCGTGCCCATGCTCCTCAACGACGGCCAGGTCCTGGGGGTCGTCGGGCTCGACCGGGACGAGACCGGGGCCTTCGGGCCGGCCGACCTGGAGCGGCTCTCCCGCATGGCCGACCAGGCCGCGCTCGTCCTGCGCCGCCTCTGGGAGCTGCGCCAGCTGCAGGGCAAGGCCCGGCAGCTGGAGGCCCTGATCACGACCGGGCAGGCCCTGGTCGGCAAGTTGGAGCAGCGCGAGCTCTTCGACACCCTGACCCGCGACGCCACGGTGATGATGCAGGCCCGGGCGTGCGCCTTCTTCCTCTTCGACCCGGCGACCGTGACCCTCCACCTGGGCTCCTACCTCGGGGCGCCCGGCACCTTTGCGCCGGAGGGGGACCTCGCGCTGCGCTCCTGCCTCTCCGCCGCGGCGGTGCGGACCCGGAAGCCGGTCACCTTCTCGGACATCCAGTCGCCGGAGTTCCACGACCTCCTCGACCTGCCCCGGGACCCGGCGCTCCGCTCGGTGATCGCGTCCCCGATGATGTTCGAGGGCGAGGTCCTGGGCGTGCTCGTCATCTTCACCGACCGGATCCGGATCTTCGACAACGACGAGCGCCGGCTCTGCAACGCCCTCGCCAGCCTGGGCGCGGTGGCGCTCCAGAACTCGCGCCTCTACTCCCGGGTGTTCATGAGCGAGGAGTCGCTGCGCAAGAACGAGCGGCTGACCATGCTGGGGCTTCTGGCCGCCGAGATCGCGCACGAGATCCGCAACCCGCTCACCGTCCTCAAGCTCCTGCACGGCGGCATGGGGCTCGACTTTCCCGAGGGCGACCCCCGCCGCACCGACGTGCGCGTGATCGGCGAGAAGCTGGACCAGCTGGAGGCGATCGTGACCCGCGTCCTCAACTTCGCCAAGGCGCCCTCCAGCCTGCATGCCCGCCACCAGATGGCCGAGATCGTCGAGGACACGCTGGTCCTCGTGCGCCTGAAGCTCGCCCAGAGCAACATCCACGTGAACTTCGAGCCGCCCACCCAGCCGGTCGTGGTCGATGGCCACAAGGGACAGCTCCAGCAGGTGCTGCTCAACCTCATGATCAATTCCATGCAGGCCATGCCCGAGGGCGGCGAGATCACGATCGCGCTCTCCCCCGATCTGCGGGAGGGCGGCGGCTCCGCCGTCCTCGAGGTGGCCGACACGGGCACCGGGATCCCCGATGCGCTGCAGGAACGGATCTTCGACTCGTTCCTGACCGGCCGCCCGGACGGCACGGGGCTTGGGCTGGCCATCGCCAAGCGGGTCCTCCTGGGCCACAACGGCGACATCCAGCTCGTTGCGTCGAGCCACCAGGGGACGACCGTGCGGGTCACCCTCCCCCTCGCGCGGTAGCGCCCTACTCCTCCAGCTCGACGTTCCAGTAGGCGATGTCGAGGAAGTCCTTCCAGATCTCGTGGTGCCGGTTGCCGAGGACCATCGAGATTACCGGCCGCCACTTCGGGCGCGACGGCTTGCGGATCAGGCGCATGTTGGCCTCGTGCGGCAGGCGGTTGGCCTTGCGCGAGTTGCACTTGATGCAGGAGCAGACGATATTCTCCCAGGTCGTCTTCCCGCCGTAATCGCGGGGGATCACGTGGTCGAGGTTCAGCTGCTCGCGGGGAAGGACCTTGGCGCAGTACTGGCAGGAGTTCTTGTCCCGCTCGAAGACGTTGTTGCGGGTGAGCTTCAGCTCCTTGCAGGGCAGCTTGTCGAAGAAGGTGAGCAGGATCACCCGGGGCAGCCGGATTGTCCGGGTGGGGGTGTGGACCATCTCCAGCTCGACCACCGGGGGGTTGTCGGCCGAGAAGTCGATCCAGTCCATCATGGAGAACATCCGGAAGTCGTCCTCCTGCTGGTGGACGACGTGGGCGTGGCCCCGGGCCAGGAGCCCGAAGGCGCGCCGGGCGCCGATGACGTTAACCGCCTGCCACAGGCGGTTTAGGACGAGCACCGGTTGTTCGAGGGCTGCCTCCATACGGGCTCAGAAAATGGGGATTCCACCGCAGGCCTGTCAAGCAGCGGGCCGCCCGTCCCATATCTCCTAGGAGGGAAAGCCCAGGACAGACTCAATGACTGGGAGGTGGTGGCCATTCGTTGGCACGCTGCATTACTGGCTTTCCGCCCGGGGAAACAAATCCGCCCTTGATCTGCTTCTTGGGCTTCAGGTCCGCGATCTTCGCCTTGGATTACTTTTTCACAGCGACGCGACGCAAAACTTCAGAGGCCATTTCCAAGCACCAACGCCCAATGACCGCCAATATCTAAGCACGACGGCCGGTCCGTGCGCAGTTGACGGTTAGGTATTAAGAAAACATTAAGCACCTTCATCTGACTTGTTAGGCCCCGCCGGCCCATGTCTTGCTTCGGGCCCCTCGGCCCGCGGCTCCAGGCCGCCACCCTGTCCCTCGACCATGTCGCTCAAATCCATCGTCTTCGGCCGCGAGAAGTCCCTGACGGACCGCAACCTCTTCCACAGCCTCTCGCTGATCGCGCTCTTCGCCTGGGTGGGGCTGGGCGCGGACGGGCTTTCGTCCTCGTGCTACGGCCCGGAGGAGACCTTCAAGGCCCTGCTCGGCAACACCCACCTGAGCCTGTTCGTGGCCCTGGCCTCGGTCGTCACGATCATCGCCATCTGCGCCAGCTACTCCCAGATCATCTCGCTCTTCCCGACCGGGGGCGGCGGCTACCTCGTGGCCAGCAAGCTCCTCTCCCCCGCCACCGGCGTCGTCTCGGGCTGCGCGCTCCTCATCGACTACGTGCTGACGGTCACGATCTCGGTCGCCAGCGGCGCCGACGCGCTCTTCAGCCTCTTCCCCCAGTCCGCCCAGCATTGGAAGCTCGCCTTCGCGGTCGCGGGCGTCATCGGCCTCACGCTCATCAACCTGCGCGGCGTCAAGGAGTCGGTCGTGATCTGGGTTCCCATCTTCGGGGTCTTCGTCCTCACCCACGCCTTCGTGATCATCTACGCGCTCTCGACCCACGCCAGCGGCCTCGCCGCCATGGTGTCGGCCACCGGGCACGAGGTGCACGCGGTCAGCGCTTCGGTCGGGATGTTTGGGCTCCTGGCGCTCCTCCTGAAGAGCTACAGCATGGGAGCCGGCACCTACACCGGGATCGAGGCCGTGAGCAACGGCCTGCCGATCCTGCGCGAGCCCCGGGTCAAGACGGGCCGCCGCACGATGGTCTACATGGGCGCCTCGCTCGCCATCACCGTCGCAGGCCTCCTGGTCGCCTACCAGCTCTACAACGTCGAGGTGAACCCGGACAAGACCCTGAACGCGGTCCTCTTCGAGCGGATGACGGCCAACTGGGGTTCGACGGTCGGGGGCGGCTTCGTGATCGTCACCCTCTTTTCCGAGGCGGCGCTCCTCATCATCGCGGCGCAGACCGGCTTCCTCGACGGCCCGCGGGTTCTCGCCAACATGGCGCTCGACCGCTGGTTCCCGGCACAGTTTGCGAACCTGAGCGAGCGCCTCGTGACCCGCAACGGCGTCCTCCTGATGGGCGCCGCCGGCCTGATCATGATGTGGGTCACCGGCGGCTCGGTCGACCAGCTCGTCATCTTCTACTCGATCAACGTCTTCATCACCTTTTCCCTCTCCCAGCTCGGCATGGTCCGCCACTGGTGGCAGGAGCGGGCGAAAGAGCGGGGCTGGAAGCACAAGCTGGCGATCAACGGCTTCGGACTCATCCTGACGGCCTCGATCCTCATCTCGCTGACGATGGTCAAGTTTCACGAGGGCGGCTGGAAGACGATCTTCGTCACCTTCCTGCTCGTCGGGGCGGCGTTCGCGGTCAAGCACCACTACAACGGCGTCCGCGCCCACCTGCGGCGCCTGGACTCGATCGTCGAGGCGGCCGCGATGATGACCCATGCCGAGGGCCCGCCGCCGGCGGCCGACCCGAAGGGGCGGACCGCCGTCATCCTTGTGAACGGCTTCAACGGCCTGGGCCTCCATACCGTCCTCAACGTCCCGCGGGTGTTCGGCAACACCTTCAAAAACCTGATCTTCGTGCAGGTGGGCTCGGTCGACGCCGGCAACTTCAAGGGCGCCGCCGACATCGACGACCTGCGCGCCCACACCGCGGAGGAGGCGGCGCGGTACGTCCAGTTCGCCCACGGCCGCGGCTTCGGCTCCAAGGCGTTCACCGCCATCGGCTACGACATCCCCGGCGAGGTGATGAAGCTGGCCCGCGAGGCCACGGCGGAGTTCCCGAACCAGGTGTTCTTCGCCGGCCAGCTCCTCTTCACCAACGAGACGAACCTGACGCGCTGGCTCCACAACCATACGGTCGTGACGCTCCAGCGCCGGTTCTTCCTGGCGGGAATGCCGTTCGTCGTCCTGCCGATCCGGGTCGACGCCTGAGGGCGCCGGCTCAGCCGAGGAGCACCTGCCACTGGTTCTCGCGGGCCGCCCGGGCGGCCTTGAGCGCCCCGATGGCGACGTAGCGCTGGAAATCCTGGCCCGCCAGCCGGACCTTGGGGTTCTCGTAGCCGTCGTCGGCCAGCCGCTTCTGCAGCACGGTGTCGATCCCCTTGATCTGGGAGCCGCCGCCCGTGATGATGATGTTCTGCAGGAGGGTCACGACCGAGTCCGAGGATGCGGCCGAGATCAGGGTTGTCAGCGCCGGGTAGATCTTGTCGATCAGGGCATTGCAGGCGTTGCCGATCGCGTCGCCCAGCTCGAGGGAACGGCTCTTGCCGCCGATCACGACCTTGATGTCCATCGGCTTGCGGCTGGGTCCCACATAGGCGTTCCGCTCCTTGATCTCCCGGACCGTGATCCGGGACAGCCCGTTGTTCGGGTAGGTCCGGTTGAGCTCGTCGAAGAGCAGCTCGTCGATGGCATCGCCGGCGAAGGCGATGCTGATCTGGTCGTCGCGGGTCGGGAAATACCCCTGCACGAGGCAGAGGTCGCTCGTGCCGCCCCCGATGTCGATGAAGAGCGAGTTGACGACCGGGTCGACGTACCCGGGCTGCTTCACCCGGGAGTCGTCGCGGAACCCGAGGGCGGCGAGGAACGGCTCCGGGATGAGGAGGATGCGCGAGAAGATCCCCTGGGCCGAGCGCCGGATGTTCTCCCGGGCCTGCTCCCCGGCGTTGGCCGGGACGCCGACCACGGCGCGGATGTCGGCCTTGCCGGAGGGATCCGCCAGCAGGCGGATGTGCTGCATGAAGTCACGGGCCGAGTCGGGATGGGAGATCACGCCCTCGGCGAGCGGGGCGACGAGGTCGACGTGCAGCATCTGGGTCAGGGCCTCCTCGCCATAGAGGATGCGGGCGTTGTTCGTGATGATGCCGTCGACGATGCCGTCCTTGACGTAGCCGACGACGGACGGGACGACCTTGCTGACCGTGATGTCGTTGGTGCCGGCCGGACCCGCGAGCACGCAGGACTTGTTGGTCCCGAGGTCGAGGCCGAGGAGGAGGGTGGCCGCCTTGGCGGCGGGGCGGGCCGGGGCCGCGGCAGCCGGCTGGGCGGAAGAGGAGGAGGCCGAGTTGGCCGCGGGCTGTCTTTCGAGGGTCGTGGTGGTCATGTGGAGGAGGGTCAGGGGTTGGACAGGTCGGGATCAGGTTGAGGCGCGGCGCTCCTGCGTGAGCATGTCGTCGATGAAGTCGGCGATGCCGCGGGGCTCGACCGGCGGTGAAACCTTGGGACGGCGGGGCGCCACGACGGCCGGCGCCGCCGGCCGGGCGGCCAGGCCGCCCAGTCGGTCGGCCAGCATCGGCACGAGGATCTCGGCGAAGGCGACCGCATCGGCCACCCGCTCCTTCTCGTCGGCGATCAGCTGCTGGAGGATCGACTCGGCCTCGAATTCGGAGCCGGCATGGCGCCGGGCCTGGGCCGTCGCCTCGGCGAGCTCGGTCTCCTCGAGCTCGCGCGCGTGGTCCGTCTCTCCCTCCGAGCGGAGGAAGAAGATCCGGCGATAGAGCTTGCCCACCTTGATCCAGGGCGGGTCAAAACGGTGCAGGGCTGCGGCCAAAGCGCTCAATGCCTTTATCGACAGCTCCCGTGCGCCCCGGGTTCAGAAAAGTTTCAGACAGATTTGAATTCGACGTAAATCTGCTCCACCTTTTTTCGCGCCCACGGCGTCTTCCGCAGAAACGTCAGGCTCGATTTGATGCTGGGCTGGAACATGAAGCAACGGATCTCGACCCGCCGCGCGAGCTCGGCCCAGCCGAATTCCGCGACCAGCTCGGTGAGCAGATTCTCGAGCGTCACGCCGTGCAGCGGGTCCTTCGGCTGGCTCGGCATCGTGCTACTTGCGCGAACGGGGGATGCGAATCATGCTCATTGCAGGAAGGAGAGCACGAATGGGTCGGTCCATTCCGGCCGCTCCAGGAACGTCCCGTGGCCGGTGTGGGGCAGGATCCACAATTCAGCGTCGGGTAGCGCCTGGTAGATCTTCACCAGGTGCTCGAGCGGGATCAGGTCGTGGTCGCCGCCCATCACGAGGACCTTGGCGTGGATCTGCTTGAGCAGCGCGAGGCTCAGCTCGTCCCGGCTGGGAAAATCTCGCCACAGCAGCGCCAGCCGGTCGCCCGGCGAGGCCTTCAAGTCATTGTCCCGGTCGGTCTTCCAAGAGGGCGGCAGCTCGTCGGGATTCAGGTTGGCGCCCGTGGCCACGACCCGGCGCACCAGCTCGGGATGGCGGAGCGCCAGCATGAGG
>Ga0302311_10000542_pt1 | contig 47137 bp, 48 predicted proteins | sample III_Palsa_N1_3_FD_200449 | JGI IMG/M metagenome (GOLD analysis project Ga0302311, IMG submission 200449) | Peat permafrost microbial communities from Stordalen Mire near Abisko, Sweden - III_Palsa_N1_3 | ecosystem: Environmental > Terrestrial > Soil > Palsa > Peat permafrost | place: Sweden... | reverse complement strand
ATCTGTGGCGCCGATAGTCAAGCGCGTCATCTGTCAGGTGCTTAACTTGTCTGGTAGCGACAAACGGTCGTGTGCATACAGAAGAAACAGCCATGGTTCGGGGCCGGGCAATCAGTCGCTTCACTGTTCGCAGTACTCGTATCCGCGCGGGTCGATGCGGAAAGCTGGCTGCGTCGCTTGGCTTGTGCTGTGCCGCGCTGCTTGCCGCTTGCGGCTCGAGCAGCGGGATATCGTCATCCGCTGCCACCGCAAGTTGTCAGGCCGACCATTGGGTCGGCGCCTGGACGGCGCCGCCGCAGGCAACGACGCTGCTCAGCGCCTCCGGGCTCGCGGTGCAGGAATTCGAGGCGGACCTGCTGGCCAACCAGAAGATTTTTCCCAACCTGGCGCAGGCCCAGGTATTCAACGACCAGAGCCTGCGCCTGATTGTGGCGCCGCATCTGGGCGGATCTTCGCTGCGTCTGCACCTGGGCAACCGTTTCCAGAAAGGCAGCGTGACGCTGGATGGCGTCTATGTCGGACTGACCCAGTCCGGCGCCAGCCTGGTACCCGGCTCCAACCACGCCGTCACTTTCGGCGGGCAGTCGCAGGTCAGCATCGCACCCGGCGCGGAAGTGCTCAGCGATCCGGTGTCGATCACCACCCAGCCCTTCCAGAATCTCTCGATCAGCTTTCATATCCAGGGTTTGCTGGTGCCGGTCGACTACCACCTGACGGCGCAGCAGGTGTCTTACCTGGCTCCGCTGCCCGGCTCCTATGGCGCCAACGAGGACGCCTCGCTGTTCATCAACACCATTTCCTCCTGGTATGTGCTGAACGCCATCGACGTGCAGGCGCCGGGCTCCACCGGCGCGGTGGTGGCCTTCGGCGATTCGCTCACCGACGGCTACCTGTCGAGCTACAACCAGAACGGCCGCTGGCCCGACTACCTGGCACGGCGCCTGCGGGCCGACTCGGCGCAGCCCAGGCTTTCGGTGATGGACGCGGGGATTTCCGGCAACTTCGTGGCTTCGGATGCCTACATCTATGGTCCCAGCGGCGTGTCGCGCTTCGCCGACGATGCGCTGTCCAAGGCCGGCGTCACCGACGTCATTCTGTTCGAAGGCATCAACGATATCGGCGGCGCGCCCAAGGATGCAGCGACCGCCGACGCCATCATGGCGGCCGACCGCGAGATCATTCTCCAGGCGCACGCCGCCGGCTTGAAGATCATCGGTGCAACCCTGACACCGGCCGCAGGCGCCAAGGAGAGCCAGGCCGGCGGCAGCGGCGAGCCGCAGGCGTTGCGCCAGACCGTCAACGACTGGATACGCACCGGCGGCGCGTTTGATGCGGTGATCGACTTCGACGCTGCGGTGCGCGATCCGGCCAATCCCGATCACATCGCACCCCAGTACGACGGTGGGGATCATCTGCATTTCAACGACGCCGGATATCAGGCGCTGGCCGATGCGGTTGATCTGAATGCATTCCAGGGTACAGGCTGCCAATAGACCGTTGCGTGGTTGCGACTGTGAAGCTGGAAAAGCAGATAACGGGCGTTCGATGTGCAGATGCTTGAAGGGCTTCGGGGAAAACTCATCATGACGAATCAAATGCGCGCATCTCTTCACTGCCTTTTCCGCCCGCACTGGTTCGGCACGCGGCCGACGGCTTTGATTGGTGTGATCGCGGCCCTCTTGCTCCCGGCCTGTGGCGGCAGCAGCTCGCCGTCCTTGGCATCGTCGGATGCGGTGCAGGAGCCACCCTCGATCGAGGGCCTGGTGACTGCGCCGGGCGGACCGTTCCTGATCGACGCCAGCGGGCGGCGCCTGCAGTTCCACGGCTTCAACATCGTTGCCAAGTGCGAGTCCACCAGCGTGGCCTCAACCGCGGCGGGTGCGCCCTGCCTGCCCGGCCCGGCCGGCGCGGCGGCGAGCGAGCCGAACTATTATCTTGCACTCGATAGCAGCGAAGCCGACCCCGAGCGCCGCATCACCGAAAGCGAAGTTGAAACCCTGGCGGCGATGGGCTTCACCAGCGCCCGCGTCGGCATCATCTGGGCGGGGCTGGAACCGGGGCCGTCCGGAGTGCAGCCCAACGACTCGCGCTATTGCACGGCGCACAGCAGCGGCACGCCATTCGCGGCGCTGGCGGCGGCGGACGAGCCGTTCGACCAGGCCACCATCGACGCCTACCTGGACCACATCGACGGCCTCATAGCCATGCTGGCCCGCCACGGCATCCGCTCCCTCATCGACATGCACCAGGACGATTACAGCGCCGCCTTCTACGACCCCAACGGCACCACGCCGTGGAAAGCCGAGGGCGCGCCGCTGTGGGCGGTATGCACCTCGCCGCTGTCCTCCGCTTCGCCGCTGCCGGCGTCGACGCAATCGGCCTGGGGTACGGCGAACTTCACCGACCTGCGCATCCCGATCGCCCTCGACCACTTCTGGGCCAATGACGTGTCCGGCAACTTGCAGGGTGAGTACATCCGCGCCTACACGGCGGTGGCCGCCCATTACCAGGGCAATCCGGCGGTGCTCGGCTATGACCTGTTCAACGAGCCTTCGGACATCACGGTTTTCGTCTCGGCGCTGTTCGACCGCAAGCTGCAATGCTTCTACGCCGGCCGCAGCTTCGCCCCGCTGTCCTGCGCCTTGACCCTGCCGCCGCAGCAATCGCCGGACAGCGGGTTGATCCCGGCCCTGCAGGCCGCCGATCCCGGGCATCTCATCTTCTTCGAGCCGAGCGAGGCCGCCAACCTGGGCAGCCCCAATACCGTGGCGGAGTTTGAGGCGCTGCCGTTTTCCGGTCTGGTCTATGGTTTCCATGTTTATCCGGAGCCGCCCGCCAGCGCCGCCCTGGAGCAGGTCATCATGAGCGAGGAGCAGCTCAGCCGCGGCCTGATGCAGACCAAACAGTCGGGCGGCCCGGCCTGGTTCATGACCGAATTCGGCGCCGAGAACAACCCGAGCGATTTGGCCAACTACGGCAAGCTGGCCGATTCGACCTTCCTCAGCTGGATGTATTGGTCGGCCAAGCAGTTCCACGATCCCACCGGTCAGACCGGCGAGGCAGTGCTCGACTCCGACGGCGCGGTGTTGCCGATCGCCGCCGTGCTGAGCCGCACCTACCCGCTGGCCACCGCCGGCACGCCCACGGCGCAGAGCTTCGATCCGGACAGTGCGGCTTTCAGCTTCAGCTATACGCCCGATGCGGCGGTGACGGCGCCGACCCAGATCTTCGTGCCGGTCACCCAGCACTATCCCAAGGGGTATACGGTCACGGTCAGCGGCGCCACCGTCACTTCAACTGCCAATGCAGCGGTGCTGACGCTGCAGAACCAGGCCGGCGCGACCAAGGTCGAGCTCAGCCTGGTTCCCGAGCAGTAACGCGGCTTCAGCGTTCCGCCACGCCCTCAGCGCCCTCGTGATACTTCCTCTCGCCGACGGGTAGCGCGGCCTTGAGCCAGTTCTGCCGCGGCGGCAGCGGGCAGGTGGCGTAGGGGGTGTAGGCGCAGGGCGGATTCTGCAGGCGGTTGAAGTCCAGCCACAACGTGCCGGGCTGGTCGAGGCCGTGGTCGGGGAAGTCGGCGTAGAGGAAGCGGCCGGCGCCGTAGCTGGTCTTGGGGCTGGTGCTGTCGCGCAGGATGAAGAACAGCACCGTGTCGCCCGGAGTCTCGATGATCGGTTCCAGCGTGTAGCGCTGGCCGCCGATACTGAATTCGGCCACGCCCGGCACCGGCGACTTGTCCTCGGTGCCGATGATGCTGGCGATGGAGATGGTTTTCTGCGGCACATAGGGCGTCCATTTCGCCTGTACGCGGAAGGCCGGGTCCGGCGCATACCAGTTGAGATGCTGGAACCCGGTGCGCGTCGGCGCCTGCGAATCCTTCACCCGCAGGATGTAGCGGTCGCCGCGATGGATGACGAAGAACACCAGGGTTCCGGCGGTGAGCCGGGTCGGCTGCGGCTCGTCGTCGGCGTGCAGGGTCTGCGCCTGCGCCGGCTTGCCGTCCACCTGCAGTTCGGCGGGAAAGCCGCCGGGCGGCGGCAGCAGCTTGACGGTATTGCCGTCGCGCTCGAGCACGCCGAGATGGGCCGGCACCTGGCCCTTGAGGTGAACCGGGTTGTCGTCGGCACCGCCGAAGGGGTTACGCCCGGGGGCGATCGGCTCCAGGCCGGTGAGCGACATCCAGCCTTCCGGCGCCGCCAGCTTCTGCGCGCGTGCGTCGCGCCAGGTTTGCAGGTCCTTGCTCCAGTCGGCGGGGTTGCCGGCCGCGGGCGCCGGGGCCGCAGCCGGTACGGCGGAGTATGCGCAGGCCAGCACCAGCACGGTGGCGCGCAGCATCAGCATGGTCTTGGTGTTCATCGAGGTGTAAATATCCCAGTGCTATCAATAGGCCGATTCTGCACGCGGAACCGGCATAACGAAACGATTTTTTAGCGATGAGCTAATGTTTCTTCCTTGGGGCTGTCTTATCAATCGAGACGGCTGCCGCGCAGCCGCGTCGTTGGCCGATAAAAAGAGGAAATGCCCATGTACTCCACCGTTCCCAAGTTGTTGCTGACCAGTCTGCTGGGCCTTGGCTTCGCCGCCTGCGCCGACCAGGCGACCCAGTCGGTGGAAGCCGGCAGCGGGCCGCATCCGGTGCTGCCGCCCCAGGTGCACAGCCTGCTGCCGACGGTGAATATCGCCACGGCCACCGGCTGGCCCGCCGGCGCCAAACCGGTGGCGGCGGCCGGCCTGGCGGTAGCTGCCTACGCCAGCGGGCTGGATCATCCGCGCTGGCTCTATGTGCTGCCCAATGGCGACGTGCTGGTGGCGGAAACCAATTCCCCGCCCAAGCCGGACGACGCCACCGGCATCAAGGGCTGGATCGGCAAATGGGTCATGCGAAAGGCGGGCGCCGGCGTGCCCAGCGCCAACCGCATCACCCTGCTGCGTGACGCCGATGGCGACGGCGTGGCGGAAACCCGCACGGTGTTCCTGCAAGGCCTGAACTCGCCCTTCGGCATGAGCCTGGTCGGCGATACCCTCTATGTGGCCGACACCGATGCGGTGCTGCGCTTCCCCTATCACACGGGCGATACGCAGATCACTACGCCGGGTGTGAAGGTCACCGACCTGCCGGCCGGCACCATCAATCATCACTGGACCAAGAACGTTCTCGCCAGCCGCGATGGCAGCAAGCTCTATGTGACGGTGGGCTCCAACAGCAACATCGCCGAGAACGGCCTGGACAAGGAGCTGAACCGCGCCGACATTCTCGAAGTCGATCCGGCCAGCGGCCACTTCCGCGTCTTCGCTTCCGGCCTGCGCAATCCCAACGGCCTGGCCTGGCAGCCGCAGAGCGGCGCGCTGTGGACCGCGGTGAACGAGCGCGACGAGATCGGCAGCGACCTGGTACCGGACTACATGACCTCGGTGCAGGACGGCGGCTTCTACGGCTGGCCCTTCAGCTACTACGGCCAGCATGTCGACGAGCGGGCCCAGCCGCAGAATCCCGAACTGGTGGCCAAGGCCCTGGTGCCGGACTATGCGCTCGGCCCGCACACCGCCTCGCTCGGCCTGTGCTTCTACCAGGCCGCGCTGTTGCCGCAGCATTACGCCGGCGGCGCCTTCGTTGGCCAGCACGGCTCCTGGAACCGCAAGCCGCGCAGCGGCTACAAGGTGGTGTTCGTACCCTTCGCCGACGGCAAACCCGCCGGGCTACCGGAAGATGTGCTTTCCGGATTTCTGGACGCGGACGGCAACGCGCAGGGCCGCCCGGTGGGCGTGACGGTGGACCGCGCCGGTGCGCTGCTGGTGGCGGACGATGTGGGCAATACGGTGTGGCGCGTCACGCCGGCCGTCGCACACTAGTCTGCGGCAAGCGCTTCACAACAGGATGTAGTCCTTCGGCACCGCTGGCTCCGGCGGCAGCGGATCGCCCAGCAGCTCCAGCAGGCTGGCCTTGATTCCCAGCGTCAGGGTGTTGAGCGGCAGATCGTTCGGATCGGAGCCGAACGGCTCCTCGATCTCGTCGGCGATGGCGTCGAGCGCGATGAAGGTGTAGGAAATGAACACCGCGAACAGCGGCGTCAGCCAGCCGACGGTCGAAGCCAGGCCGAACGGCAGCGCCATGCAGAAGCCGTATACCGTGCGGTGCAGCAGCACCGCATAGGGCAGCGGGATCGGCGTGTTGGCGATGCGCTCGCAGCCGCCCAGGACATCGGCGAGCTGGTTCAGATTGTTTTCCATGGCCAGCGCCATCATCTCGCTGATCTGGCCGCCGCGCCGGGCGTCGCCGACCTGCCGGCCGAGCAGCAGCAGGACTGTCACCGGGCGGTAGCGCGCCGCCAGCACGCCTTGCAGCGATGGCGCCGGCAGCAAGTCCTTCAGCTCTGCGGCGGGGTCGCTGCCGCGCAGCTGGTGTTTCAGCGCATGCGCAAAGGCCACCAGGGTCAGCACGAAGCTGCGCGTCTCCGCTCCGTCCGGCGGCCACTGCGTCGCGCTGAGCGCCTGCCGCGTCAGCGAGCGCGACACGTTGAGCAACTGGCCCCACAGCTTGCGCGCTTCCCAGTAGCGCTCGTAACTGACGGTGTTGCGGAAGCCCAGGAAAACCGCCAGGGAGATGCCGACCAGGGTAAAGGGCTGGATATTCAGGTCGAACGCCAGCTGCGACAGCAGCAGCCGGTGAACCGGCACCGCCGCCAGGCCCAACGCCATGATCAGGGCCAGGCGCGGCAGCATCTTGGGCAGCACCGAGCCGTGCCACACAAAGATCATGCGGAACCAGTGCAGTTTAGGGCGTACGATCATCGCGGGACGGTCTGCAGGCTGCGGCACCAGGCGGCCGCGCAGAGGGTAGCGCATTCGCCGGCCATCGGTTGTTGCAACGCTGGCGCCGCCGCCGGCATCCAAGCTGAGCGGATCGCGGGCGGGGATGATCCGCGGCGTGATTGACGCGATACAAAAGGGGAATCAGGCGATGCACAGCAGAACTCTTGCACTGCTCACGGTACTCTGTGTTTGCGGGGGGCTGCTGGCCGGTTGCGCCGGCACGGCGCCGCAGGCGGAACCCGCGGACCGGGCCGCGCTGCAGCGGCAGGTGATGGACACCGAGCGCGCCTTCGCCAAAACCATGGCGGACCGCGATCACGCGGCTTTCAGCGCGTTCCTGTCGGAAGAGACGGTTTTCTTCTCGGGGCCCAAGGCCCTGCGCGGCAAGCAGGCGGTGGCCGATGCCTGGCAGCGCTTTTACGACAAGCCCGCCGCGCCGTTCTCCTGGCAGCCGGCCCAGGTGGAAGTGCTGGACTCGGGCGCGCTGGCCCTCAGCACCGGGCCGGTGTACGACGCCCAGGGCAAGCTGATCGCCACCTTCAATTCCATCTGGCGCCAGGAAGCGCCGGGTGTGTGGCGCATCGTGTTCGACAAGGGCAGCGAGGTCTGCAACTGAGGTTGGCGGCCAGGGTTTAACGCGGCTTTTTTCGCCGCGCCAGATCCTCGGTGAAGAACTTGTCCAGGGTCGCGCCCGATGCCGCCTCGGCCAGCGCATTGAAGCTGCCTTGCTGCGCGATCTCCTGCGCCGCGCGCATGAAGCCGCCCCAGGCCGCGCGCGCCAGCGCGCCGCCGACGCTGATGCGGCGCACGCCGAGTTCGGCCAGTTCGGCGACGCTCAGCTTCATCGCCGGTACCGACAATATGTTCAAGGGTTTTGGCGCCACTACCTTGACCAGCAACGCGATGTCCTCACGCGTCTTCACCCCGGGTGCGTAGAGCACGTCGGCGCCGGCTTCGGCATAGGCTTCCAGCCGGCGCGCGGCTTCCTTCAGCGGTTCGGCATGCCCGGTGAGGAAGCATTCGGCGCGGCCCACCAGCAGGGCGCCGCTGCCGCGCTCGTCGATCGCGGTGCGGGCGGCGCCGATGCGTTCCACCGCTTCGGCCAGTTCGTACAGCGGCCGCTTCGGGTCGCGCCGCGAGTCCTCGATCGACAGCGCCGCCACCCCGGTTTCCAGGCACAGCGCCACATTGCTCGCCACGCCGGCCGCGTCGCGGGCGAAGCCGCTTTCGAAGTCGGCGTTGACCGGCACGTCGCTGGCCTCGACCATGCCCTGGATATGCGCCAGCGCCATGCCCAGCGTGATGTTGTTGTCGGGCGAGCCCACGCTCCAGGCCGCGCCGGAACTGGTGGTGGCCAGCGCCTTGAAGCCCAGGCTCTGCAGATAGCGTGCGCTGCCCACATCCCAGGGATTGGGGATGACGAAGCAGCCGCTCTGGTGCAGCTTGCGCATGGTGGCGCAGTGTTTCCTGGTGGTGGGCATGGCGGGCTCCATTGTGCATGCGGGACGGCGGCGATGCTTCGATGCCGGACGAAATGATTTTCCTCCGTCCAGGATCTATTGTCTCGCCGGCCGCGGCGCTTCGGCTTCGGCGAGAAATTGCTGCAAGGCCGGCGCGTCGCGGATCAGCACCTTGCCATATTCCACCCCGATCCAGCCGCGTGCTTCCCAGCGCTTCAATTCCTTGCTCACGCTCTGCCGCGAAGCGCCGAGCATGCGGCCGAGATCTTCCTGCGGCAGGTGCAGGTCGATGCGCCGGCCCAGCGGCGTGTCCGCGCCGTAGATGCGCGACAGTTCGAGCAGGCGCTTGGCCAGGCGCAGCGGCAGCGGCAGAAAGGCGGCATCGTCGATGTAGCGCAGGGCGATGCGCAGCCCCCGCGCCAGCCGCGCCGCGAAATGGCGGTAGAGGACTGGTTGCGCATCGAGCAGGGCCAGCAGCTTCGCCTTGGGCAACACGAAGACCTCGGCTTCGCCCACCGCCTGCGCATCGTGGGTGCGCGGCAGGCCGTCGAACAGCGACACCTCGCCGATCCAGTCGCCCGGCGCGAACAGCATCACCAGCACTTCGCGCCCGTCCGGCGCCACGTTGCTGAGGCGGATGTGGCCGCGGATCAGGCCATACAGCGCGTCGGCGGCATCGCCGCGCGCGTAAAGCAGCTCGCCGTGGCCGAGCTGCCTTTTGCTGGCCAGGCTGGCGAACTGCGCCGCCGTTTCCGCCGGCAGGTCGAGGAACAGGCTGCCGCCGTCGCCGGCCCCGCTATGTTCCTGGCTATGCATCGTCCCTCCCCCTGCGTCCTGCCGGATTGTCATGCAGGCGACAGTGTTTTGCCCGCGTCGGCGGCAAGATGCAAGCGCGGTCGGCTGACCGCCCGCTCAAATGCAGGGTCCAAGCGATGAATTCCGATACTTCCCTTTCCGCTCCCGCCGCCGCGACCCGCAGCGGCTTCGCCTCGTTCGCCGAGTTCTATCCGTACTATCTGGGCGAGCACTCCAATCGCACCTGTCGCCGCCTGCATGTGGTCGGCACGCTATGCCTGATCGCCTTGCCGCTCTATGTGCTGCTGACGCAACACTGGGCCGTGCTGCCGCTGGAGCCTGTCGCCGCCTACGGCTTCGCCTGGACCGGGCATTTCGTGTTCGAGCGCAACCGGCCGGCGACGTTCAGACATCCGCTATGGAGCGCCATGGGCGACTTCCGCATGACCTGGGAAATCTTCAGCGGGCGCATTGCCTGGTGAATCCCGCCGGTTGAATCGGAGCCGGCGGCGCCCGGCAATGCGTGACGCGCTTCGCCAAAACCGGGGATTGTTCCTGCTAATCTGATTGTGGGGGACCTGCGTGGGGCAGGTCGGCAAGAGATTCGCATGGACAGTTCAGAATCGAACCGGCGGCCGCTGCGCTCGCGTTCCAGCGCCTGGGCCCGGCGCGCCGCCGCCGGCCTTGCGGCCAGCGCCATCACGCCCAACCAGATTTCGGTGGCCAGCGTGGCGTTCGCCGCCATCGGCGCCGCCGGCCTGCTGCGGCTGCCCGCGCCCTGGTCGCTGCTGCTGTGCGCGCTGTGCATCCAGTTGCGCCTGCTGTGCAATCTGCTCGACGGCATGGTGGCGGTGGAAGGCGGCAAGAAGTCCGCGGTGGGCGGTCTCTACAACGAGGTGCCGGACCGGGTGGCGGATTCCCTGTTCATCGTCGCCGCCGGCTACCTGGCGGGCGCGCCCTCGCTGGGCTGGTGCGGCGCGCTGCTGGCGGCGCTCACCGCCTACATCCGCACCCTCGGCGGCGCCCTCGGCCTGATCCAGGATTTCCGCGGGCCGATGGCCAAGCAGCACCGCATGGCGGTGCTGACCCTGGCCTGCCTGCTTGGCGCGGCCGAAAGCCTGCTGCTGCACCGCCATTACGCGCTGCTGGCCGCGCTGTGGCTCATCGCCATCGGCAGCCTGCTGACCTGCGTCGCGCGCCTGCGCGTCATCGCCGAAACCCTGCGCATCCAGTCCGGCGGGGGCGGCCAGCCATGATGCGGCCGTCGAGCGGCCTGCTGGTGGGCCTGATGCGCCTGCTTGTCGGCGCCTATCCGCGCTGGCTGGGCTGCGATCCGGGGCCGGCGCAGCGCATCTATTTCGCCAACCACACCAGCCATATCGACACCCTGGCGATCTGGTCGGCGTTGCCGCCGCAGCTGCGTGCCACCACCCGGCCGGTGGCGGCGAAAGACTACTGGGGCAAGGGCCTGCTGCGCCGCTATATCGCCAACCAGGGCCTGCATGTGGTGCTGATCGAGCGCGCCAAGGAAGGCCGCCAGGGCGATCCGCTGCAACCGCTGGTGGATGCGCTGGAGCAGGGCGAGTCGCTGATCATCTTCCCCGAGGGCACGCGCGGCACCGCTGCGCTGCCGGCGGCGTTCAAGTCCGGCCTGTATCACCTGGCGCAGCGTTTTCCCGCGGTGGAATTGGTACCGGTGTACCTGGAAAATCTGCATCGCAGCATGCCCAAGGGAACCATCATGCCCGTGCCGCTGATCTGCACCGTGCGCTTCGGCACACCCGTCGCGCCCGTCGCCGGGGAAGCCAAGGAGGCTTTTCTGGCGCGTGCGCGGGACGCCGTGGTGGTCCTGGCATGACTCCGCACCAGAAGTTCTATTACCTGATGGCGGGCGTGGTCGGCCTGCTGACCCTGGCCTCGCTGATCGGCTTCATCCTCGGCAAGCGCGCGCGCAGCGACTCCAGCCGCGCCGTGGTCGACAATCTCAACAGCCGCGTCCGCGCCTGGTGGATGATGATCGCGGTGTTCGCGGTGGCCTTCCTGCTCGGCAAGGATGCCACCCTGCTGCTGTTCGCCTTCACTTCGTTCTTCGCCCTGCGCGAATTCATCACCCTCACGCCGACCCGGCGCGGCGATCACCTGCCATTGTCGCTGAGCTTCTTCGTGCTGATCCCGGTGCAGTACCTGCTGATCGGCGACAACTGGTACGGCGTTTTCGCCATCTTCATTCCGGTCTACGCCTTCCTGCTGCTGCCGGCCTTCGCCGCGCTGGCCGGCGACACCGAGCAGTTCCTCGAACGCACCGCCAAGATCCAGTGGGCAGTGATGGTGACGGTCTATTGCGTCAGCCATGCGCCGGCGCTGCTGCTGCTCGATATCCCCGGCTACCAGGGCCAGAACGCCCTGCTGATTTTCTACCTGCTGCTGGTGGTGCAGCTCAGTGATGTGCTGCAATACGTCTGCGGCAAGCTGTTCGGCAAGACCAAAATCGCCCCGGTGGTGAGTCCGTCCAAGACGGTGGAAGGCTTCGTCGGCGGCGGACTCGGCGCTACCCTGGTGGGCGGCGCGATGTGGTGGATCACGCCATTCTCGCCGTGGCAGGCGCTGGGCCTGTCCTTCATCATCGTGTTGATGGGCTTCCTCGGCGGCCTGGCCCTGTCGGCGGTGAAGCGCAGCCTCGGCGCCAAGGACTGGGGCTCGATGATCGAGGGCCACGGCGGCATGCTCGACCGCATCGACTCGGTCGCCTTCGCCGCGCCGATCTTCTTCCACCTGACGCGCTATTTCTTTTCGGCCTGAGGGATGGGCCTCAGGCGCCTGCCGCCTTGGCGCGCCGCGCCGCGAGATTCTTTTTGCCGTGCTTCTCCAGGTCGGCCAGCACGATGCGCATGATCCAGACGAAGGCGCCGAAGGCGCGCAGCAGCCAGCCCTGAAAGGCCGGCACGGTGACTTCGCGCGGCCGCGTCGCCAGCGCATCGACGATGGCCCGCGCCATTACCTCGGCTGAGATTGGCGGCTCGCCGAAAGCGGCAACGGCGCTGTCGTCCTGTGCTTCCTGTTGCAGCATCGGCGTTTCCACCGCGGGCGGGTAGACGATGGTGAAGTGCAGCGGCTGCTTGCGGTATTCCCAGGCCAGCGAATGGTGGAAGCCGCGCAGCGCATGCTTGGTGCCGGCATAGCTGGCCAGGCTGGGGAAAGGCATATAGGCGGTGAGGCTGCACACGGTGACCAGATGGCCGTGGCCCTGCCGGATGAAGCGCGGCAGCGCGGCGAGCACGCCGGCGATGTTGCCGAGGTAGTTGACCTCGATGGTGTGGCGGTGCTGCTCGAACGGCACGTCCAGCACGTAGCCGGTGTGCACCACGCCGGCATTGTTGATCAGCACGTCGACCCGGCCGAAACGCTGCCAGGCCTGGTCCAGCGCCGCCTGCCATTGCGCCGGATCGCGCACGTCCAGGGACAGGCCATGGGCCGCGTCGCCGAGGCTGCGGGCCAGTTCCTGCGCGGCCGCGCCGTCGATGTCGGCAAGGACCACACGGTAGCCCCGGCTGATCGCCTCCTTCGCCGTGGCTGCGCCGATACCGCGCGCAGCGCCGGTGACGAACAGCACCTTGCCTTCAGCTTCAGCCATGTGCCCTTTCCTTTCCATGCGGATTAAGTCATTTTTACCCGAAGGAATGTCGCGCGCTTGACACTCCACGACATTGCGCAAGGCTTAACATGGGCGCAAGCACAACAACGAGGAGCAGGGCGTCATGAGCGTACAGGCCATCAAGACCCCGTCGGACGTGAAGCAGCAGGTCAGCAAGGAAGAGTGGCAGACGCGGGTCGATCTGGCCGCCGCCTACCGCCTGGTGGCGCTGTACGGCTGGGACGATCTGGTCTTCACCCACATCACCGCCAAGGTGCCGGGCCCGGAGCATCACTTCCTGATCAATCCCTACGGCATGATGTTCGAGGAGATCACCGCCTCTTCGCTGGTCAAGATCGATGCCGACGGCAGGAAGGTGATGGACTCGCCCTATCCGGTGAACCCGGCCGGCTTCACCATCCATAGCTGCGTCCACGGCGCGCGCAAGGACGCGCATTGCGTGATGCACACTCACTCGGTCAACGGCGTAGCGGTGTCGGCGCAGAAGGGCGGCGTGCTGCCGATCTCGCAGCAGGCCTTCTTCGTGCTGTCCTCGCTGGCCTATCACGACTACGAGGGCGTGGCCCTGCTCGAAGACGAGAAGCCGCGCCTGGTGCGCGATCTCGGCGAAAAGGTGTTCTTCATGTTGCGCAATCATGGCCTGCTCACCGTCGGCCAGACCGTGGCCGAGGCCTTCGTTGCCATGTACATCTTCGAGGCCGCCTGCATGGTGCAGGTGCGGGCGCAGTCCGGCGGCGGCGAGCTGATCCCGATCGGCCAGAAGATCCTCGACATGGCCCAGGCCCAGGTGGCCAAGGTCACGCTCGGCGGTGGCGGCGCGCTGGCCTGGCCGGCCCTGCTGCGCAAGCTGGAACGCGCCAATCCGGGTTACGACAGCTGAGCCCGGACACCGCCAGGCCGGTGCGGATCTGCGTCTTCGGCGCCGGCAGCATCGGCTGCTACGTCGGCGGCCGCCTGCAAGCTGCCGGCGCCGACGTGCAGTTTATTGGCCGTCCGCGCCTCGGCGCCGAACTCGACAAGCACGGCCTGCACCTCACAGACTTCCACGGCGCCGACCTGCGCGTGGGCCGCAGCCGATTGCGCTTTTCCACCACGCCGTCCGCGGCGAGCGACGCCGACCTGGTGCTGGTCACGGTGAAATCCGCCGGCACCGCCGAAGCCGGCCGTGAACTCGCCGCGGTGCTCAGGCCGGATGCGCTGGTGCTCAGCCTGCAGAACGGCATCGGCAACGCAGAAGTGCTGCGCCAGGCCCTGCCGCACCATGTCGTGCTCGACGGCATGGTGCCGTTCAATGTGCTCAACCGCGGCTGCGGCTCGTTCCACCAGGGCTCGGAAGGAAACCTGGCCGCCACCGACCATGCGGCCCTGCGCGCCTATCAGCCGCTGTTCGATCTGGCCGGCCTGACGCTGGACTTGTATCCCGAGATGCTGCCGGTGCAGTGGGCCAAGCTGCTGCTCAATCTCAACAATCCGGTCAACGCCTTGTCCAACCGGCCATTGAAGGAACAGTTGTCGCAGCGCGCCTACCGCCGCTGCGTGGCGCTGGCGCAGCGTGAGGCCCTGGCTCTGCTCGACGCGGCGGGAATCAAGCCGGCCAAGCTGACACCGCTGCCGCCGCACTGGATTCCCTTCATGCTGAGCTTGCCGGACGCGGTGTTCCGCCTCGCCGCCAACAAGATGCTGGAGATCGATCCCCTGGCGCGTTCCTCCATGTGGGAGGACCTGCAGGCCGGGCGCACCACCGAGGTGGACTGGATCAACGGCGAAGTGATCCGCCTCGCTGCGCGCCTCGACCGCGCTGCGCCGGTCAATGCAAAATTGCTGGCGCTGATGCGCCAGGCCGAGCAGGGCGGCCGCCGAGAATGGAGTGGTGAAGCGTTATTGGCGGAGTTGCGCGCGCTGCGTTGAAGGCAAAAGCCGGTTTCGCGCAAAGACGCAGAGACGCAAAGAAAGATGTTCGGTTGATGTATTTGCGTTCTTTGCGGCTTTGCGCGAGAAGATTTTTTAGGGGATCAGAACGTGCGCATCAAACATCTCGTCGCGCTGCTTGTATTGGTACTGCTCAGCTACCTGCTGTTCTGGCCGGTGCCGATCCAACCGCTGGCCTGGACGCCGCCGCCCGCGCCGGCCTACGCCGGCCCCTATGCGCCGAACGATGCCCTGGCCAGGGTCGAATTGCTCGGCGAGGGCATCGGCGAGGGCCCGGAGACGGTGACGCCGGATGCGCAGGGCCGCATGACCATGGGCTACAAGGACGGGCGCATCGTGCGCTACGCCGCCGACGGCCTCAGCCATGAAACCCTGGGCAACACCGGCGGCCGGCCGGAAGGCCACAGCTACGATGCGCAGGGCAACCTGATCATCGCCGACGCCATCAAGGGCCTGCTGCGCCTCAAGCCGGATGGCAGCATCGAAGCCCTGAGCAACAGCGCCGACGGCCTGCCCTTCGGCTTCACCGACGACATCGCCGTGGCGCAGGACGGCGCCATCTACTTCTCCGATGCCTCCAGCAAGTTCGGCACCGCCATGCTGGGCGTGGACGACGTGCTCGAACACGGCGGCCACGGCCGCCTGCTCAAGTACGATCCGGCCAGCGGCAAGACCAGCGTGCTGCTCAGCGGCCTGCAGTTCGCCAACGGCGTCACCGTGGGTCCGGACGATGCCTATGTGCTGGTCAACGAGACCGGCAACTACGACGTGCTGCGCTACTGGCTCAAGGGCGACAAGGCTGGCACCAGCGAGGTCTTCATCGCCAACCTGCCCGGCCTGCCCGACGGCATCTGCTTCAATGGCCGCGACACCTTCTGGCTGGCGATCTATGCGCCGCGCGACAAGCTGCTCGACGCCGTCGCCGGCCTGCCGTTTCTGCGCAAGATCACCATGCGCCTGCCGCAGGCGCTGATGCCCAAGCCGGAGCGGCGCGGCTTCGTGCTGGGCCTGGACCTGACCGGCAAGGTCATCCGCAACCTGCAGGATCCGCGCGGCGACAGCTTCGCGCCGATCACGGCGGCCAAGGAGTTGAATGGCACGCTGTATTTCGGCAGCGTGATCCGCTCCGAGTTTGCGCGGATGCCGGTGCCGAAGACGGAATAGGCCGCAAGCTCACGCACCAGGCGCGTGCGCGTAAAGCTTGCGATAGCTCGCCGGCGTAATGCTCAGGCGGCGCAGGAATGCCCGGCGCAGGCCGTTGACGTTGGCGTAGCCGCAATCGGCGGCAACGCGCTTGGGGGAATCATGCCCGCCTTCCAGCAGGCGCCGCGCCGCCTCGACCCGGCTGATCTCCACATAGTCCCCCGGCGTCATGCCCATCTCCTGATGAAACACGCGGGCGAAATGGCGTGGGCTCAGGCCGGCGCGCCTGGCCAGCGCCGCGATGGAATGATCCTCCGCCGGATGCGCGCCGATCCAGCGCTGCAGCTCCTGCAAGGTCGAGCGGCCTGCCAGCTCGGCCGCGCCGCGGCGGCTGAATTGCATCTGGCCGCCCGGCCGCTTGAAGTACATCACCAGCTGGCTCGCCACCCGCATCGCCAGTTCGCGGCCGAGGTCTTCCTCGACCAGGGCCAGCGCCAGGTCCATGCCGGCTGTCACCCCCGCCGCCGTGCATACCGGTCCGTCGCGCAGGTACAGCGCGTCGGGCTCCACCGTCAGGCCGGGGTAGCGCCGCTGCAACTCCTCAGCCACGTTCCAGTGCGTGGTGATGCGGCGTCCTTCGAGCAGGCCGGTGGCCGCCAGGGTGAAGGCGCCGCTGCAGATCGAGCCATAGCGCCGTGCCTTGCGCGCGTGGCGCCGCAGCCATTCGGCGGCGCTGCGGTTGACCGGCGCCGTGGCGATGCCCGGCGCGCCCGCGACCAGCAGGGTATGCAGCGATTTGAGTTCGTCGAAAATGCTCAGATTGGGCAGCAGGCGCATGCCCGAGGAGCTTTCGATGGCCCGCGCCGAAGTGCCGACCACCTGCAGCTCATAGTGCGGCTTGCGGCTCTGGCGATTGGCTTCGGCGAAAACATCCAGCGGGCCGGAGACGTCCAGCATCTGCACGCCCGCGCAGGCGAAGATGGCGATGGTCTTGCTCATGATGCGGCAATCCGGCTCCTGCGGCTGCAACAGATACACAATGGCAGTTAATGATACTTCAAATCAAATAAAGCCATACCCGGGCGGGAGTGTAATGAAGGCCGGATCAGTCGCGCCAACCGGTGACGACCCCGCCACAGGACCCGAAGCCATGAGCACTACCATTGCAGGCATCAAGATTCCGGACAGCCAGCTCGCCCGTGAAGCGACCGATCTGGTGCGGGATACCGAGACCGATCTGCTGTTCCACCACTCGCGCCGCGTGTTTCTGTTCGGCGCTCTGAGCGGCGACAAAAAGGGCCTGCACTACGATTCCGAACTGCTCTACATCGGCGCCATGTTTCACGACATGGGCTTGATGAAGCCTTACAGCAGCGACACCGAGCGCTTCGAGGTCGATGGCGCCAATGCCGCCAGGGATTTCCTGCGCCGTCACGCCATCGCCGAGGCATCGATCGACCTGGTATGGGATGCCATTGCCCTGCACACCACGCCGGGCATTCCCAAGCACAAGAAAGCCGAAGTGGCGCTGGTCACCGCCGGTGTGGAGATGGATGTGCTGGGACTGGGCTTCCCCAATGTGTCGGACGCGCACCGCGCCGACGTGGTTGCGGCGCACCCGCGCGGCGGGCAGTTCAAGCAGGACATCGTCGAGGCCTTCTACCAGGGCATCAAGCACAAGCCCCAGACGACCTTCGGCAACGTCAAGGCCGACGTGCTCGAACTGAAGGATCCGCATTTCCATCGCGGCAATTTCTGCCATGTCATTCGCGACTCGGCTTGGCCGAGTTGATGGGCTGCTTTTCTCTATGACCTATACCGAAGTCCGTTCGTCCCGAGTGCCTGCCCTGACGGGCGTATCGACGGACCAGCACCAGCGTTGCCCCCTGTCATTCTGAGCGCAGCGAAGAATCTGGCCTCACACCCTCTGAAGCCGCGCAGCATGCGCTTGCGCGCGTGCCGGATCCTCCTGACGCCTGGACGAAGTTTTTCGCCTCCGGCGAGTTACTTTTGGCAACAGCTCCAAAAGTAACCAAAAGAGCCGCCCCGGAGTCTGCGCCCTCTCATCGCAAAAAGAACAAGCGCGATGAGAGGGTTCCCTGCGCTTCTCGGCCGAGGTGGGCGTTTTAGACAGGCCATCCCTGGCCTGTCTGAAACGGCATCGGCATCCCTGCCTCGCCCGCGTCTGCGCGCGGCTGATCCACCTCGTCCTGTGATGCTCGGCGCAGCCAGACGGGGGAGAACGTCCGAAGCCATATCAAAAGCAAGGTCATCTCCACCATCGTCATTCCCGCGCAGGCGGGAATCCAGTTGTGGCCGTACACGCCGCAACCACCCCTCACCCTACGCCCTCTCCCCCAAGGGGAGAGGGGACTAAAAGCAGGGAGTCGCAGGCTTTTGACGTTGCTTTGGCTTTGGCTGTTGCCGTGCTGTGGACGTTCTCCCCGTCTGGCTGCGCCGAGCATCGGAGTCCGCGGCGAACAGGCCCGCGCGCAGACGCGGGGCGAGGCAGGATGCCGAAGATTTCACCCACAGGCCATGGATGGCCTGTGGGTGAAACCCGCCGCGGGCGAGAAGCGCAGGGCACCGTCCAATCGCTTTTTGATTGGACGGCGCAGACTCCGGGGCGGCCCTTCTTTGGTTACTTTCTTGTGGCTGTTGACAAGAAAGTAACCCGCCATCAGGGCGGAACCGCACTCTCAATCAGCGGGCAAATGGTCCGCGCGCAAGCGCGTACGCAGAAGTTTCAAAGCTGCTGCGAGAGCAGAAGCTGGAGCCCACTAAGCCGCGTACCGCGCCAACTCCACCGGATCATGCGCGCAAAACAACTCCACTTCCTTCCCCTTGCTGCGCGCCAGCTCCAGCAAGCGCGCCTGATTAGCCTTGCGCTGCTTGCCGTCGACCTGCATCAGGTTCTGAAACAGGCGCAGACCCGGCGTGCAATACGGATGCTGCGGATTGACTTCGTCGTGATAGAAATAGGCGTCGCCACAGTGCAGTAACCAGTTGCTGCCCGTGTTCACCGCCACGCCGCAATGGCCCCGCGTGTGTCCGATCAGCGGCACCAGCAGGATTTCGTCGCGGCTGCCGGGCAGGGTGCTGATGCTGTCGAAGCCGTTCCATTTCTCGCCCTGGGTTTCGTGCATCGCCCACTTCGGCCGGTGCGCGAAGTGCGCGGGGCGATAACGGCCTTTCTCGCCAAGGGATGGGCGCTCCATCGCGGCGTGGTGCTCGGGTTTGAAGATGTGCACCTGCGCCTCGGGGAAATCCGGCAGGCCGCCGGCATGATCGAGGTCAAGATGGGTCACTACGATATGACGCACGTCGGCGGCCTTGAAGCCCAGCCCCTGCACCTGGTGCAGGGCGGTCTCCTCCAGCAGCAGACGCGGCCGGGTGACGGCGACGAAGGCGCGGCCGAGCTGGGCGGGATTGCGCACATCGGCCGTGCCCAGACCGGTGTCGACCAGCACCAGGCCGTCGGCGCTCTCGATCAGCAGGCAGTGGCAGCACATGTCGGCGGTTGCGAGCAGGCCGCCGTGGCCATTGATCAGGCGCTTGCCATGGGGGCACATGGTGCCGCAGCTGAGGTGGTGGATTTTCAGGGCCATGTTGCTTCTCCGAGAACGAGCATTGTCGGGACGATACTGAGGGATCAATGAGTCAGCGTGGTTGCGGCCGCGGCGGCGCTGGTGTGCGCTGGCGCAGCCAGGCGATGAACAGCAGCATGACCAGGGATGAACACAGCAGCAGCAGCGCATAAGTATGCGCCACGCTGTAGTTGAGCTTCTGCGTCTCGTCATACAGGGCGATGGAGGCGACCCGGGTTACGCCGGGGATATTGCCGCCGAGCATCAGCACCACGCCGAACTCGCCCATGGTGTGGGCGAAGGACAGCGCGCCGCCGGTGATGATGCCGTTGCGCGCCACCGGCACCATGATCTTCCAGAACACCTGGCGGGTGCGCGCGCCGAGCGAGAACGCGGCCTCGATCAGGCCGCTGTCGACCTCGCGCAGCGCCGACTGCATCGGCTGCACCGCGTAAGGCAGGCTGTAGATCACCGATCCGACCACCAGCCCGGAAAAGCTGAAGGCCAGCGAGTTGCCGAACAGCGCCAGCCAGCCGCGCCCGATCGGGCTATGGCTGCCGAGCAGCAGCAGCACATAGAAGCCGATCACCGTCGGCGGCAGCACGATCGGCAGGGTCACCAGCGCCTCCACCAGCGGCGCCGCAGGCGAGCGCGAGCGGTTGAGCCAGCCGGCCAGCGGCAGGCCCAGGGCCAGCAGGATCAGGGTCGAGGTGCCCGCCAAGCGTACCGTCAGCCACAGCGAGGCCCACAGCTCCGGGCTGAGTGCGGCAAAGTTCAAGGCCCCGGCTCTCCCGGCATGGTGTTACAGGCTCTTATGATCCGCGCGCAGTGTGCCAGCCCGCCGGTGCTAGACTCAATTCATGTTCGGGCTCTTCCGACCAGCCGCACCGCCCGCCGCCTGCGAGTTCGGCCTGGCGGACGGCAGCCGCGCGCTGCTGCGCCGGCTGCGTGCCGACGACGCCGAGCGCCTGCGCACCGGCTACATCCTGCTGTCGGAGGAATCGCGGCGCCTGCGCTTCTTCGACCAGGCCAGCGAGCCGCAGCTCGGCTTCCTCGAACAGCTCGACCCGAAAGACCACGTCGGCTGGGGCGCGCTCGACGCCAAGGCGCCCGACGGCGTGTTCATGGGCATCTCCCGCTATGTGCGCGTCGTCCCCGGCGCGGATGCCGCCGAAGTGGCGATCACCGTGCTCGACCCCTGGCAGAGCCGCGGCGTCGGCATCCTGCTGCACGCCTGCCTGCACCGCTGCGCGGCGAGCAACCGGGTGCGCCGGTTCTTTTACGATGTGAGCGAGGACAATCCGCGCTTCCTGCACCACCTGCGCGACCTCGGCGCCAGGCGCGGCCCCAGCGAACGCCATGTGGTGCGGCTGGAAATGCCGGTGTACGGCAAATCCTCGCGGGTGCCGCGCGATACGGCGGCGGGGCGGCGCTTTTACGGAGTCATGCGTCGGCTCGAATCTGCACCGCCGGCTTGAATATCAGTCGGATAGACATGGCAATCGCCGGGATGCCAAGCATGCCCGTACCGACAAAGAATGCGACGTAGCCGTGGGCGGAGACCATTTCACCGGCGAAGCTCGCCAGCGTATGCCCGACAAGGCCGGTCAGCGAGGAAAACAGCGCATATTGGGTGGCGGTGTAACGCCGATTGGTCAGCGCAGAAAGGAAGGCCACGAATACGACACCGCCAAAGCCCTGTGCGAAGTTTTCCGCACTGACCACCAGGGCCAGGGCGACCAAATTATGATGGGTGGTGGCGAGCAGGGCAAACGCGGCATTGGTTGAGGCCATCAACAGGCCCCCGAACAGCAGGCCGCGTCCGGCAGGCCAGCGCTGCGTCAACCAGCCGGCCACCACGGCCCCGGCAATGGTGGTGAAAAAGCCGACAAACTTGACGATGTTGCCGATCTCGGCATTGGAAAAGCCCAGATCCTTGTACAGCGTGCTCGCCATGTTTCCGATGGAAAAATCGGAGAGTCGATAGATCGAAATAAACAGAAGCAGCCAGAGTGCTTCGCGAACCGGCTGGCGGCTGAAAAACTCGTGAAATGGCTCGACGACTGCATCAGCAAACCAGCGGCCCAGCTGTGATCCCAGTGGTGCTTCCGCATTCGTCTCGGCAGCGGCGCGTGCGTGCTTCGGCTCCCTGATTACCAGAGTAGTAACAATCCCGACCAAGCCGAGCAGCGCCATCAGTCGATAGACGCCGGTCCAACTTAGTCCATCCGCGAGCTGCAAGGCCCCCCAGCTGCTGACCAGGATCGCCAAACGGTAGCCCAACGTATAAGTCGCCAACATTGCCGGCTGCAAATGCACAGCCCCTGCCTCGATGCGGTAAGCATCTACCGACGTGTCCTGGGTGGCGCTGCCCAATGCCGCGATAACGGCGGCCACCGCAATCAGCGTCAGGTGTTGATCCACCCTGATCGTGCTCATGTAGAGCAAGCCGCAGACAATGATGATTTGGCCGAGAAGCATCCAGCTGCGGCGCTGCCCCAGAAGTCCGGTCAGTACGGGCAGCGGTGCTTGGTTGACCAGGGGAGCCCAGATGAATTTGAGCGAATAGACATTGCGAACCCCGGCGAAAAAGCCGATCGCCGCGAGCGTGACTCCGGCATCTTTCAGCCAGAATGAAAGCGTGCTGCTTACTAGCAAGAACGGCAAGCCGCAGGAAAATCCCAGGAACAGCATTGTGACAACACGGGGATGGGCGTAAAGGCGCCAGGCTTCGAGTCGTCCTTTGATGTGCCCTGTGTCTGTGTTGTTGTTCTCTGCAGCCTCGGTCACAGGCGATAGTCCAGCGTCAGCGGCGCATGGTCGGAAAACTTCTGTTCCTTGTACACCTCGGCCGCCTTGATCTTGCTCCGCAGGCCGGGCGTGACGATGTGGTAGTCGATGCGCCAACCGACATTGTTGGCGTAGGCGTTGCCGCGGTTGCTCCACCAGGTGTAGGCCTCGCCTTCCAGTGCGGGGTGCAGCGCGCGGTAACCGTCGACCCAGCCGACCTCGTTGAACAGGGTGTCGAGCCAGGCCCGCTCGTGCGGCAGGAAGCCGGAATTCTTCTGGTTGCTGCGCCAGTTTTTCAGGTCGATGTTGTGGTGCGCGATGTTCCAGTCGCCGCAGATGACGTAGTCGCGGCCGTTGGCCTTCCATTCGCGCAACCTGGGCAGGAAGAATTCCAGGAAGCGGTCCTTGGAAGCCTGCCGCTCCGGCCCGGCCGAGCCGGACGGCAGATACAGCGAGATCACCGAAAGATTGCTGTGGCGCAGCTCCAGGTAGCGGCCCTCGTCGTCGAATTCCTTCTCGCCGAGCTTGTCCAGAACCTGGTCCGGCTGCTTGCGCGAGAACACCCCGACGCCGGCGTAGCCCTTCTTCTGCGCATGGTTGAAATGCGCATGCCAGCCCTTGGGCGCAAAGGTGGCGTCGCCTTCCAGGTCGCTGAGCTGCGCCTTGATCTCCTGCAGGCAGAGGAAGTCGGCCTTCTGCTGCGGCAGCCAGTCGAACAGGCCTTTTTTTGCCGCTGAACGGATGCCGTTGGCATTGAGTGAGATGATGCGCACGCGAACCCCTGGAAAAAAGCTGACTGAATTGCCGATTAGTCTTGCACAATAAGACATTACCCGACGCCTACCTCCATGCAAAACTACAAGACCACTTTCTTCAAGCTCGCCCTGCGCTGCGAAGTGCTGCGCTTCGGCTCCTTCACCCTCAAGTCCGGACGCATCAGCCCCTACTTCTTCAACCTCGGCCGCATCGCCAGCGGCGGCGCGCTGCGCGAGCTGGCACATGCCTATGCCGAGGCTATCGACGAATCCGGCCTGCAATTCGACCTGCTGTTCGGCCCGGCCTACAAGGGCATCCCGCTGGCGGCGGCGGTGGCCTGCGCCCTGGCCGAGCGCGGCCGCGACCTGCCGTTCGCCTACAACCGCAAGGAAGCCAAGGACCATGGCGAGGGCGGGGTGCTGGTGGGGGCGGATGTCGCCGGCAAACGCGTCCTGATCGTCGACGATGTGCTGACCGCCGGCACCGCCCTGCGCGAGTCGCATGGCCTGCTGAGCCGGGCCGGCGCACTGCCGATTGCGGCAATAACTGCCCTGGATCGTCAGGAGATCGGCCCGAACGGGCGTGGCGCCGTAGCAGAACTGTCTGAAAACGTTAATATTTCTGTCATCTCGCTGGTCACGGTACAGGACTTGCTCCAATACCTGCAGAGCAGCGGTGGCGATCACGCCACAATCGCTGCAATCCAGGCCTATCAGGCGCGCTACGGCGTCCCTGCATAAGCATGATTTTTGGGGGGAGGCTGGCGTCGCTTGAAGACGCATACAAGGGCGTTGCTCGGGGTGGCCGTTTTGCTCGGGGGAGCGGCGGCCACCCTGTCCGCTTGGGCGGATGATTCCGGCCGGATCGGGATCGTCTGCTGGACCGATGATCACGGCCAGCGCGCCTGCGGCGATCATGTGCCGCCCGAATATGCCCGCAAGCAGCGCGACCTCTACAACGGTCGCGGCGTGCTGGTGCAGACGCTCAAGGCCGAGGAAACCCCGGAGCAGCGCGCCGAGGACGAGCGCCAGCAACGCGAGGCGCAACAAGCCCAGCTGAAGGCCCAGCAGCAGCAGCAGAACGACACCTTCATGCTGCAGACCTATCGCAATGTCGACGATCTCAAGGCGGTGCGCGACAATCGCCTGCAAACCTTCGACACGCGCATCGACCTGGCCGAAAAATCGGTGCGCGACGGCGCCGCCGGCCTGAAGGACCTGCAGGATCGGGCCGATGCCGACCGCGCGGCCGGCAAGGATGCCAATCCCGAGGTGCTCGGCCAGATCAAGAGCTTCGAGAACTCGCAGGCCGACAATATCCGGGCGCTGGCCCAGCTCAAGCAGGATCGCGAGGCCACCGCGAGCCAGTTCGAACACGACATCCAGCGCTACCAGGGGATGCGCGGGGTGGCCGCGCCTACGCCTGCGGCGCCGCCGACGCCGCAGGCATCGCAGCCCCCGCCCGCGCCCAAGCCACAGTCAGCGCCCACTCCCTGACGGATACGCGGTCCGCTGCGGGTTTCAGAGGACTCGCTAATCGCGGACAATCAGGCCTATGTCCGTCCAACTCTATCTTGCCTCGCGCTCGCCGCGCCGCGCCCAATTCCTGCGGCAACTGGGCCTGCGCTTCGAAACCCTGCCCGCCGATGTCCCGGAGCAGCCGGTGCCCGGACAGGATCCCGCCGAATACGCCCTGGCTACCGCCCTGGCCAAGGCGCGCGCCGCCGCCGCACTGGCGCCGCTGCCGCTGCCGGTACTGGGAGCGGATACCGACGTCTCCGTCGATGGCCAGATCCTGGGCAAGCCGCGCGATCGCGGCGATGCCCTGGCCATGCTGGCGCGCCTGTCCGGGCGCGTCCATGAGGTGTGCAGTGCGGTGGTGGTGATCGGTGGCGGCCGCGTCGAGAGCGCGGTGACGCTGACCCGCGTCAGTTTCGGCGCCATCAGCGCGGCGCAGGCGGCGGCTTACTGGGAGTCCGGCGAACCCGCCGACAAGGCCGGCGCCTATGCCATCCAGGGCCATGCCGCGCGCTGGGTCAAAAGCATCGAGGGCAGCTACAGCGGCGTGGTCGGGCTGCCGCTGTACCAGACCTGCGAGCTGCTGCAACGCTTCGGCGTGAACTGCGGCGAGGGCATCGCCGCATGAGCACCGAGATCCTGGTCAACATCGGCACCCAGGAAACGCGCGTGGCCCTGGTCGAGGGCGGCGCCGCCCAGGAGATCTACGTACAGCGCGCCGCCCGGCACGGTCTGGTCGGCAACATCTACAAGGGCGTGGTCAAGCGGGTGCTGCCCGGCATGCAGGCGGCGTTCATCGATATCGGCCTGGAGCGCACCGCCTTCCTCCACGTCGCCGACATGCTCAATGCCGAGACCCATGCGGCGCCCCTGCCGGCGGTGGAGCGTCTGCTGCACGAGGGTCAGGAAGTCCTGGTGCAGATTCTCAAGGATCCGCTCGGCAGCAAGGGCGCGCGCCTGACCACCCTGTTGTCGATCCCGTCGCGCTACCTGGTGCTGATGCCGTTCGAGAAACACGTCGGCGTCTCCGCCAAGATCGAGGACGAGGCCGAGCGGACGCGGCTCAAGGGCATACTCGAAACCCTGGTGCCGGAACTGGCGCCGCAGTGGGGCGTGATCGCCCGCACCGCGGCGGAAGGCGCCGATGCCGAGGCGCTGCAGCAGGATCTGCTGTTCCTGACGCGCTTGTGGGCCGCGGTCAGCCAGCAGGTGCAGCAGGCCAAGCCGGGGCAACTGGTGCATGGCGACCTGCCGCTGTCGATGCGCATCCTGCGCGATCTGCTCGGCACGGCGGTGGAGCGGGTGCGCATCGACAGCGCCGAGGAAGCGCGCCGGGTGCAGCAGTTCGCCCGCGTCTTCGTGCCGCAGGCGGCGGCGAAAATAGAAGCCTATTGCGGCCAGGCGCCGATCTTCGACCTGTACGGCGTCGAGGACGAGTTGAACCGCGCGCTGGAACGCAAGGTCGAACTCAAGTCGGGCGGCCACCTGGTGATCGACCAGACCGAAGCCATGACCACCATCGACGTCAACACCGGTGCCTTCACCGGCCATCGCAATCTTGAAGAAACCATTGTCAAGACCAATCTGGAAGCCGCCTCGGCCATCGCCCGCCAGCTGCGCCTGCGCAATCTGGGCGGCATCATCATTCTCGATTTCATCGACATGCGCGGCGAGGAGCACCGCGCCCAGGTCCTGCGCACGCTGGAAAAGGACGTGGCGCGCGACACCGCGCGCACCCGCATCTACCCGTTCTCCGAGCTGGGCCTGGTGCAGATGACGCGCAAGCGCACCCGCGAAAGCCTCGGTCACATCCTGTGCGAGCCATGTGTCGCCTGCGGCGGCAAGGGCGCCGTCAAGACGGTGGAGACGGTGTGCCACGAGATCGCCCGCGAAGTGCAGCGCGCGGCGCGCATGTACGATCCCAAGTCCTTCCTGGTGCTGGCCGCGCCCAACGTCGTCGCGCGCCTGCAGGAAGAGCAGTCCGGCGGCCTGGCCGAACTCGAGGCCAGCCTGAAGCGGCCGATCAAGCTGCAGCCCGAGGCGCACTACCTGCAGGAAGTGTTCGACGTGGTTCCGGTGTGAGGCGCCTTCGGCGCTGGGGCATGCTGGCCCGGAGGGCCATGCGTGGAGCGTAAGCATCGGCGCTGGTGGACCTGGGGTCTGAGCACAGTGGCGGCGCTGGTGGTGCTGGCTGCCACCCTCAGCCTGACCTTCCGTCTGGTGATGGATGCCGTGCCCGACTATCGCGACAAGCTGCAGAACCTGGTGGCTCAGGCCGCCGGACATCCCACCCGCATCGGCGCCATGGCGCTGACCTGGGAGGGTCTGCAACCCAGTCTCGACCTGCGTGATGTCGCCCTGCTCGATGAACAGGGCAAGCCGCTGTTGCAGGCCTCGCGTCTGCGTCTCGGCTTCAGCCTGCGGCGGCTGCTCGGCGCCGACTGGGTTCCCGGGACCATCGAAGTCTATGGCCTGCAGCTGGAAGCCGATGTCGATACGCTAGGCCACTGGTCGATGCGCGGCTTCAGCGGCGGCAATGGCCCCAAGCTGAGCGATGCGGAAATCCAGCGCATCGCCAGTCTCGACCGCGTGCGCCTGCGCGATTGCCGCCTGCTGGTGCACGACCCGCAGTTCAGCCGGCAGCCGCTGAGCATCGGCATGGCCGATGCCGATGTGCGTCGCAGCGGGCAGCGCTACACCCTGGCGGCGCGGCTGCAGCCGCCGCCCGAGCTGGCCGCCAGGGCCAGCGCAGCGGCCACCGTGCAGGGCGATCCGACCAAGCCGGAGACCTGGCAGGGCAACTGGACCCTGCTGCTCGACGATGTCGAAGGCTGGCCCTGGCTGGCCGGTACGCTGGGCTCCGGCGTGCGACTGGCTCTGCAACAGGCGCAGCTGCATCTGGCCGGCCGCATCGAAGCCGGCCGCATCGCCGAAGTTGACGCGCAGGCCAGCGCCGCCGTCGTTGCAGCGGTTCGCGGCAAGGACACGCTGGCGCAGGTGAGGCAACTGCAACTGGATGTGGCGGCGTGGCCGGAGCCGGACGCCTGGCGCGCCGAGGTGCGCAAGCTGGCTGTCAATGGCGCACGCGGGGTCGCTACCGCGCAGGGGCATTTCCGCTATGCGGTGACGACGCAGGGCGGCGTGCTCGACGCCGGCGCCGACGGCTTGCGTCTCGACGATCTGGCGCCCTGGGTGGCGCTGTGGAAGGATCTGCCGGCCAGCGCCGCGCGCCTGCGCGATGCGCGCGGCGATGTGCACGATCTGGCGCTGCACTACGAACAGATCGCGCCGGCGCAGGGCAGTCCGCCGGATGGCACGGCCGCCGGCCATTACAGCCTGCACGCGCGGCTGGCCGGTGCCGGCCTGGCAGCCGACCCTGCACAGTCCGGCTTCTCCGGGCTGGACGGCGTGGTCGAGGCCAATCAGGATGGTGGACACCTGCAACTGCGGCAGGCGGCCTTCCTGCTGCAGTTGCCCAACGTCTTCGAGCGGCCGCTGCCGGTGGCCGCACTGAGCGGCGACTTCGGCTGGAAACATGTCGGTCCCGGCGAAAGCCCCGGCAGCGCCGCCGGCTGGCGCATCGCCGCACCGCAGTTCGACTGGAAGGTGCTCAGCAGCAGCGGCCACGGCCAGTTCAGCCTGCTGCTGCCGAGCCAGGCCGAGGCTTCGCCGGTATTGCAGCTCTCCGCCGATCTCGCCGCGGAGGACCCCGTAGGTCTGAAGCCCTGGATGCCCAAGGATTGGGGCGCTGGCACGCACGAATGGCTCAACCGCGCCTTGCTGCATGGGCATGTTTCGCAGGGGCATCTGCAGCTCGATGGCCCGCTGGCCGATTATCCCTATGCGGAAAAGCCTACCGGCCACTGGATACTTGATCTGACGGTGGCCGACGGCACCCTGGACTATGCGCCCGGCTGGCCGCAGGCGGAAAAGCTTCAGGCGCAGCTGCGTTTTACCGGCCACGGCCTGCAGATCAGTTCCAGCGGTGCGCAGGTCGCCGGCAACGCCGTCGACCATATCGAGGCGCAGATTCCGGATTTCCGCAAGGCGCGCCTGACTGTGGATGGCACCACCCACGGCGACACCGCGCGCTACTACACCGTGCTGCGCAACAGTCCGATCAGCAAGAAACTGGACAGCCTGCTGACCCAGACCGATACCGCCGGCCCCTCCACGGTCAATCTGCATCTGGAGATTCCGCTGGACGACGGCGAGCCGCCGACGCATGTGTCCGGCACGGCGCGCTTCGACGGCGCCACGGTCAAGGTGCGCGGCCTCGATACGCCGGTGACCGGCCTGCGCGGCAGCCTCGCCTTCGGCGACAGCGGCGTGACCAGCGATGGACTGAGCGGCCAGCTTTACGGTTCCACCCTCAACAGCACCATACGCAGCGAGCCGGACAGCCCGGATGGCGTGTTGCTGGTGCAGACCGATGCGCCGGTGCAACTGCCGGACGGCCTGTTCGCGGCCTATACGCCGGATTGGCTGCGGCAGTATCTGAGCGGCACCGCGCACATCGCCGCGCGTCTGCCTTTTGCCGGGCCGCACAGCGGCCAGCTCAGCATCAGCAGCGATCTGCGCGGCGTCGCCATGCGCCTGCCGCAGCCGCTGGCCAAGAGCGCCGACGACAGCCTGCCGTTGACGGTGACGGTGGGCGACGGCGGCACTGCCAAGCCCGCCGATGCCGACACCCTGCGGGTGCGCATCGACGGCGGCGATCGCCTGGGCGTTGCTTTGCGTTTCGCCAGGAACGCGAAGTCGCCGGCCGATGCTTTGCGCACGCGCAGTGTCGAAGTGCGGCTGGGTGCGGGAGCGATACCGCGCGGCGATGGCGAGGGCGTGTTTGTCTCCGGCACGCCGGCCTTGCTGGAAGTCACGCCGTGGATGGACCTGCTCGACGCGATCGATGCCGCCGGCACGCCGACCCCGGCCAGGTCGCCGCTGCCGGTTGCCGGCGACAGCCTGGCTTTCCGCGGTTTCGACCTGACGCCGCAGCGCCTGGTGTACCGCGGCGCCGGCTTGCAGCAGGTGCATCTGCACGGCGCGCCCACACCCGGCGGCTGGAGCGTGCAGCTCGACGGTCCCAACGCGCAGGGGCGCATCGACTTCAGCCGCGCCAACGGCGGGCGGCTGCAGGCACAGCTGCAGCGGCTGCAGGTGCAGGCGCTGACCGACATGTCGCAGCCGCCCCAGGGCGATGCGCCGGGTCCGGCATTCGATCCCAACCAGGCGGCAGTGCTGGATCTGGCCTGCGATTCGCTCCGGCTTGGCGGTGCCGATCTCGGCCGCTTCAGCATGATTACCTCGCGCGTCGCAGGCGGCCAGTCGCTAGACCAGCTGAAACTCGAAGGCGGCCAGTTGCAAACCAATACGCGCGGCACCTGGCTGCGCCGCAATGGCAGCTCCTACGCCGATCTGTCGTTCGAGTTCGATGCGCGCGAACTGGGCAAAGTATTGCAGGCCTTCGGCTACGCCGAAACCATGGACGGCAAAAAAGCCCAATTCACCGGTACCCTGACCTGGCCGCAGGAACCCGACGGGCTCGATCTGACGCAGGCGCGCGGCACGGTGGCCCTGGTGGTGGAGAAAGGCACCCTGCGCGCCGTCGAGCCCAGCGCCGGCCGGGTGCTCGGCCTGCTCAACATCTATGCCCTGCCGCGGCGCCTGACTTTCGATTTCCACGATGTGGTGTCGAAAGGCCTGGGCTTCGACACCCTGACCGGCAGTTTCAAGCTGGCCGACGGCCAGGCGCAGACCGAAGACCTGCAAATCGTCTCGCCGGCGATGAAGATGGAAATCAACGGCCGCATCGGCCTGGCCGCCCGCGACTACGACCAGAAGATCACCGTTCACCCCGACCTGTCGACCGAGGTGATTGTCGGCGCCACCCTGGTCAACCCGATCGCCGGCGGCGTTGCCCTGCTGGCGCAGGAAGTGTTCAACAAGCCGTTCAGCAAATTCAGCCAGTTCAGCTACCACGTCACCGGAAGCTGGGACAATCCGCAGGTCAAGGGCGGCGAAAACAAGGAGACGGCGAAGAACCCCCCGTCGGCCCCTGTTCCAGCCCCGGCTCCGGCAACGGACCCGGCCGCGCCGCCGTCGCAGAATTCCGAGTAGGATTTTCCCGTGACCACCATGCCCCAACCCGACCTCGATTCCGACCGTGATCCCGCCGCGCCGATCGCCGCCGCCATTCAGCTCAGCTCCGTCGCCGACCGCGACGCCAATCTCGCCACCGCTGGACGGCTGCTGCGCCAGGCCGCTGCGGCCGGCGTGGTGCTGGCAGTGCTACCGGAAAATTTCGCCTTCATGGGGGTGAAGGAGCGCGACAAGCTGGCGATTGCCGAAGCCGATGGGCAAGGCCCGATCCAGGATTTCCTCGCCGCCACCGCACGCGAACTGAAGCTGTGGATCGTCGCGGGCACCGTGCCGCTGGCGGTTCCCGGCGACGCCGACAAGGTCTACGCCGCCTGCCTGGTGTATGACGCGCAGGGCCGGCGCGCCGCGCGCTACGACAAGATCCACCTGTTCGACGTGGAAGTGCCGGGCGGAGATCGCTACCGCGAATCCGCCACCATCGCTCCCGGCGGGATCGTGCCGGTGGTGGTGCAGACCCCCATCGGCAGGCTCGGCCTGAGCGTCTGCTACGACCTGCGCTTTCCGGAGCTGTACCGGGCGCTGGCCGCGCAGGGCGCGGATGTCCTGTGCGTGCCGGCCTCCTTTACCGCTCGCACCGGCCAGGCCCATTGGGAGTCGTTGCTGCGCGCCCGCGCCATCGAGAATCAGTGCTTTCTCATTGCTCCCGGCCAGCACGGCATCAACCCCGCCGGCCGCGCCACCCACGGCCACAGCCTGATCCTCGACCCCTGGGGCGAGATCCTGGCACAGCAGGCGGCCGGCGACGGCGTAGTGGCGGCGCCATTGCCGCGCGAGCGGCTGCAGCAGGTGCGCAGCAGCTTCCCCGCTCTGACTCACCGCCGCATGGGCGTTTAAAAGCGTTTCGCGCAAAGCCGCAAAGACGCAGGAAAAACATCAACTAAGGCATTAGTCAGTATTTCTTTTTATTGCTTTTCTCCGCGTCTTTGCGGCTTTGCGCGAGATCGCTGTTGCCGTGCTTCCCGACCGGCAAAAGCCCATAATCTTGGAAGCCCCCGCTTTTCCCCCATAATTCCCCCATGAGCCAATCCCTAGACCTCGCCCGCCGCACCCTGCTGGCCCCCGCCGAACTCGACGAGTCGCGCATCCAGCGGGTGCTGAGCGGCCTGATGAAGCCTGGCGTCGATGCCGCCGATCTGTACTTCCAGCACTCGGTGACGGAGAGCTGGTTCTTCGAGGACGGCATCGTCAAGCAAGGCAGTCACCATACCGAGCAGGGTGTGGGCGTACGCGCCATGGCCGGCGAGAAGCAGGGCTTCGCCTATTCCGACGAGATCGCGCTGCCGGCACTGACCGATGCCGCCGGCGCAGCCGGCGCCATCGTCCGTCAGGGCCAGACCGGCAGCCTGGCGGTGGCACATGCCGCGGCCACGCCGGCGCTGTACAGCGCGGCCAATCCGCTCGATTCCTGGCCGGTGGAGAAGAAACTCGACCTGCTCAAGCGCGCCGATGCCGCGGCACGCGCCGCCGACGCGCGCGTCACCCAGGTGATGGTGACGCTGGCCGGCAGCCATGAGGTGGTGCTGGTGGCCGCCACCGACGGCACCCTGGCCGCCGACGTGCGGCCGCTGGTGCGCCTGAATGTTTCGGTGATCGTGGAAGACAAGGGCCGGCGCGAGCAGTCCAGCACCGGCGGCGGCGGCCGCGGCGCCTATGCCGATTTCTTCGGCGGCGAGACCGCCGAGCAGTACGCCAGGGAAGCGGTGCGCCAGGCCATCACCCTGCTCTCGGCGATTGCCGCACCGGCCGGCTCGATGCCGGTGGTGCTGGGTCCGGGCTGGCCCGGCGTGATGCTGCACGAGGCGGTGGGCCACGGCCTCGAAGGCGACTTCAACCGCAAGGGCACCTCGGCCTATTCCGGCCGCATCGGCCAGAAAGTGGCGAGCCCCCTGTGCACCGTGGTGGACGACGGCACCCTGCCGAACCGCCGCGGCTCCCTGACCCTGGACGACGAGGGCACGCCGACCCAGTGCACCACCCTGATCGAGAACGGCATCCTCAAGGGCTACATCCAGGACAAGCTCAATGCGCGCCTGATGGGCATGCAGCCCACCGGCAACGGCCGTCGCGAATCCTTCGCCCACCTGCCGATGCCGCGCATGACCAACACCTACCTGCTGGCCGGCCCGCACGATCCGCAAGAGATCATCCGCTCGGTCAAGAAAGGCCTCTATGCGGTCAACTTCGCCGGCGGCCAGGTCGACATCACCAACGGCAACTACGTCTTCTCCGCCAGCGAGGCTTACCTGATCGAAGACGGCAAGGTGACGCGCCCGGTGAAAGGCGCCACCCTCACCGGCAACGGCCCGGAGTCCTTGTCGCGGGTGTCGATGCTGGGTACCGACATGCAGCTCGACAGCGGCATCGGCGTCTGCGGCAAGGATGGGCAGAGCGTACCGGTGGGTGTGGGCCAGCCGACGCTGAAGATCGATGCGATGACCGTGGGCGGCACGAATGTCTGAGGGCGGCCCGGACTCCGGATCCGCGGTGTCGCTTGCCCTCACCCCACCACCCGCTGCGCGGGTGGTCCCCCCCTCTCCCCCGGGGGGGAGAGGGACGGTTGCCGGCGGCGAAGCCGCCGAATCAAGTATCCACAAGGCCGATCCCGCTGCCCGCCGCAGGCTGCTCCTGGCGGCACCGGCCGGCGTTGTCGTTCTGCTCGGCCTGGCCTGGTGGTTTCACGGCTACCTGGCGACGCGACCGGTGGAATCTGTGCAGCAGATGAAGGCCTCGACTCACGACGTGATCAATCAATTTGTGCATGCGCTCTACGGCAGCGCCGCATTGCTGGGCCTGCTCGCCGCCTACTGGTTCCGGCTCGGCCGCCGTATCGATGCCGCGCCGCAATACCCGCTGCCGCAGATGCGCCTGTTCCACGACATGCGCATCGTGCGCGGCGAGGCCAAGCGCAGGCAGGCGCGGCGCGCCCGCCAATCCGCCATCGCCGCCGTGGCGGGTGCAGCGGTGCTGCTGTGCGCGGCCGTAGTCCTGCCGCGCCGCATCGCCAGCCAGCATCCCGTCCTGTTCCAGGAGGAGCCCCTGGTGGTGAAGGTGAACGGTGCTTTAATGGAATTGCCCAAATCTCCATGAGCCGATTGATGAGCAGACCATGACCAGACGGGCCCTTGGCACCCTGCGCATCATCGGCGGCGAGTGGCGCAGCCGGCTGATCGAATTCGATGCCGCCGCCGGCGTGCGGCCCACACCGGACCGGGTGCGGCAAACCGTCTTCGACTGGCTGTCGCCGCTGATCGCCGGCGCCAGTTGCCTGGACCTGTTCGCCGGCAGCGGCGCGCTCGGCTTCGAGGCCCTGTCGCGCGGCGCTTCCCACTGCAGCCTCATCGAGCAGGGCAGGGAGCAGGCCGCGGCGCTGCGTGCTGCCGCCGCCAAGCTCGCCGCCGGCGACCGCGCCGAGATCGTGCAGACCGACGGCCTGTCCTGGCTGCGCAACACCACGCGGCGCTACGACCTGGTGTTCCTCGATCCGCCCTACGGCGCCAAGCTGCTGGCGCCCGCACTGGCGGCGCTGCCGCGCCTGCTCAAGCCGATGCATCGCGTGTATCTGGAGTGGCCCTCCGCCGAGGCACCGCAGTTGCCGCCGGGCTACAGCCTGTTGAAGGAAAAGAGCGCCGGTCAGGTAAGCTACGGGCTCGCTGTCTTTAAAGCCGAAGCGCCTGCTGCCGCCTAAAGGGGAGAACACAAGTGAGCGTCATCGCCGCCTATTCGGGTACCTTCGACCCGCTCACCCTGGGCCATAACGACATCATTCACCGCGCTGCGCGCATGTTCCCCAAGCTGATCGTGGCGGTCGGCCTCAATGTCGCCAAGAACCCCAAGTTCACCATCGACGAGCGCATCGCGCTGATCCAGGCCTCGGTGCAGGATCTGGGCAATGTCGAAGTGATCGGCTTCACCGGCCTGGTGGTGGATTTCGCCCGTGAGCATGGCGTCACCGTGCTGGTGCGTGGCGTGCGCACCGTCGGCGATGTCGATTACGAGAAGCAGATGGCGGTAATGAACCGCGATCTGTATCCGGAGCTGGATACGGTGCTGCTGGCGCCCTCGCCGCAGTTCGCGCATCTGTCTTCGAGCCTGGTGCGCGAGCTGGCCAGCCTCGGGGCGCCGGTGAAAAAGCTGGTGCCGAAGGCGGTGATGCCCCTGTTGCTGGAGCGGTTCGGGCGCAAGAAGTAATTCCCGCCTCCTGAAACCCGTTCATTTGCCAGGCTCAAGCATGCCCCGGTTCATCGCCTTCCTGCGCGCCATCAACGTCGGCGGCCGCACCGTGAAGATGGAGGATCTTCGGGCCCTGTTTGAAGCGCTGGGTTTCTCCAGGGTCGAGACCTTCATCGCCAGCGGCAATGTGATCTTCGACAGCAGGGCGCGCGACATGGCGGCGCTGGAGCGCAAGATCGAAGCGCATCTGCGGGAGTCGCTGGGCTACGAGGTGAAAACCTTTGTCCGCAGCGACGCCGAGATCGCGGCCATCGCCCGCTACCAGCCGTTCACGGATGCGCTGATGCAATCGGCGGTGGCACTGAACGTGGCATTTCTGGAGGAACCGCTGAGCGCCGCGGCGCGGCAGATCCTGCTGAGCCGGTTCAGCACGGAAATCGACGACTTCCACGTGCACGGCCGCGAGATCTACTGGCTGTGCCGCAAGAAGCAGAGCGAATCGGAATTCTCCAATGCGGTATTGGAGAAGGCCCTGAAGCTGCGGGCCACCTTCCGCGGGATGAATTCGATCGCCAAGCTGGCGGCGAAGTATCCGGTATAGCGGGGTTTGCCCGAACGCCCGGCCCGGTCCAGCCGGACGTTCGGAACTGCCTGGGCTTACTTGCTCTTCGGCGGCTTCTGTCCCGGCACCACCGGCGCGGGCGGCGGCGCCGTAATGCTGTTGTCATCGCCATAGTCGCTCAGGCCAAGATCTTCGGGCGGCGGATTGCCGTCGTAGACCAGCGCCTGGCGATGCTGCAGGTAGGCGGTGCGGATGAACAGGTAGGTATCGAACTGCGAATCCAGCAGGCTGTCCGACGGCAGCGCGTTGGCGCGGATGTTGACGCTGTCGAGGACGTAGGTGGTGAGGTAGTGGGGCAGGTCGTAGCGGCCGGGAAGGTAATAGGTGGGGTTGGTGAACATGTCGACACCGCGGCCGAGCAGGTCGCGGTTGTCGCTGGGCCCGAGGAACGGAATCATCAGGTACCAGCCTTCACCCATGCCCCAGTAGCCCAGCGTCTGGCCGAAATCCTCGTCGTGCTTGGGCAGGCCGACGCGGTTGCCGACGTCGACCAGTCCGCCGATACCCCAGATGCTGTTGACCACGAAACGCCCGGTATCGGCCGCGCCCTGGGTGAACTTGGCCTGGAAGAAATCGTTGACGATGGTGGTCGGGTAGATCAGGTTGGAGAAGAAATTGGTGACGCCTTCGCGTGCCCAGCCCGGGGTGACGGCGACATAGCCCTTGGCTGCCGGCTTGAGCACGTACTGATCGGCCTTGGAGTTGAAGGTCCACATCGCCCGGTTGACCGGTTCGAGCGGATCGGACGGATCGTCCGCCGGATGGTGGGCGCAACTGGCCAGCAGCACGGCGATGACGATGGAGCAGCAACGATGCAATCTGCCCATACAAACTCCCTATTCGAAATGCAAAATTTGGTCGAGACCGAAGAACCTGGCGAGCTGCACGATCTGCTCGTTGGCGCCGCGGATGCTCAGGTGCAAGCCCTTGGCCTTGCTGCGCCGGCTCAATTCCAGCAATAGCGCCAGGCCCGCGCTATCGGCATTGCTGACACCGCTCAGGTCCAGCACTCCGCCGATGCCCAAGGCATGCGCCTGGGCCAGCAACTGCGGCACGCGCGCGAAGTTGAGTTCGCCCTGAAGCGTCCCCTGGACCGAGCTCACGGTTGCTGTTTCCCCGCCCGGTTCAATTCGCTTTCTGCTGCGAGCTGTTTGAGTCCGACTTGAACTGTCCGTTCTGCATCCGCGCAATCACATCGTCCAGACCGGTGCGCTTGATCTCGGAGTTGAGCTGGGTGCGGAAATTCAGCACCAGCGATACGTTCTCGACGGTAATGTCCAGGATCTTCCAGTCGCCATCGACCACATGCACGCGGAAGCCGATGGCATAGGACTGGCCGTTGTCGCGCGTCAGCGAGGTGTTGACCGCGGCATCCGTCGCATTGAGCAGGCGCGGCGGCATCCAGTTGATGGTCACGGACTTGTAGTTATCGAGCATGGCGTTGGCGTAGCTGTGCACCAGCATGTCCTTGAACGCCGAGGCGAAGCGCGTGCGCTGATCCGGCGTGGCGTTGCGGTAGTTGAGCCCGAGCACGGCCTTGGCGATGCCGGGCACGTCGAAGCGCGGCACCACCACGTCGTTCACCGCCTGGTAGAACTTCGGCTGGTCGGCTTTGTATTCGGCGTAGTGATCCCTGATCATGCCGCGGATCTGGTCGGTGGTGGTTTTCAGCGCCACGTCCGGGGCCTGCGCCGGGGCGGTGTCGGCCTGGGCGGCGGCCATGCCCAGAGAAACCGCGAACGCCAGCGCGAACGCCATAACGGGGCGGGTCAGAAGCTTGATCATGGGTGACGACTCCTTACTTGGATTTCGGCGCCGGCGTTGCTGCGGGCGCCGGCTGCGCGGCATTCTGGGACTGCGAGCTGTTGTTGTCCTTCTGCGTCATCGAGGTCAGGAACTGGCCGATCAGGTTCTCCAGCACGAAGGCCGACTGGGTGAATTTGATCTCGTCCCCGTTCTTCAGCGACTGGTCATCACCGCCCGGCTCCAGGCCGACGTACTGCTCGCCGAGCAGGCCGGAAGTCAGGATCTTGGCGGTTGAGTCTTCCGGGATATTGGACTGGCGGCCGTCGATTTCAAGGGCGGTCACCGCCTGAAAGCTTTTCGGGTCGATGGTGATGCCCTTGACCCGCCCGATCCTGACGCCCGCCATCCTCACCGAAGCACCCACGGCGAGGCCGCCGATGGTGTCGAATTTGGCGGTCACCCGGTAGTTGTTGCCGCCGCTGCCGACCGTGTCCAGGCTGGCAACGCGGAAGGTCAGCAGGAAGATCGCCGCCACGCCGAGGCAGACGAAAAACCCGACCAGTATTTCCAGTGTTCTCGATTGCATAAAGCCGAATCCTTATCGAAACATGAACGCGGTCAACACGAAATCCAGCGCCAGAATGGCCAGCGAGGACACCACCACGGTGGAGGTCGTGGCGCGCGACACGCCTTCCGAAGTGGGCGCGGCATGGTAACCCTGATACAGCGCGATCCAGTTCACCGCCACCCCGAACACCAGGCTCTTGAGCAGGGTTTCGGCCACGTCGCGCGGATGCAGGCTTTGGTGAATCTGCGACCAGTAGGAGCCGTCGTCCACACCCAGCAGCTCCACGCCGATCAGATAGCCGCCGAGGACGCCGATCGCCATCAGCGAAAATATCGCGGTGAGCAGCGGCAGGGCGATGATGCCGGCGAGAAAACGCGGCGCGATGACCCGCTTGATCGGGTCCACCGCCATCATTTCCATGCCGGAAAGCTGGTCGGTGGCCTTCATCAGGCCGACTTCGGCGGCGAGCGAGGAGCCGGCGCGCCCGGCGTAGAGCAGCCCGGTCATGACTGGCCCCAGCTCGCGCATGACGCTGACCGCCACCAGTACGCCGAGCACCGAGGTCGAGCCGAACGTCGCCAACGTTCGATAGCCCTCCAGCGCCAGCACCATGCCGATGAAGGAGCCCGAGATGGCAATGATGATCAGCGACAGCACACCGATCATGTAAAGCTGCTGCGCCACCAGTCGCGGCCGCAGCAGCGCCGCCGGCAGGGCGGCGACCATGGTGAACAGGAACAGGGTGGCCTCACCCAGGCCGCGCAGGAATTCGACCAGTATTTGCAGCAGCTTCATGCGCCGGCGTCTCCCATCAGATCGGTGGCGTAGTCGCGCGAGGCCTTGTAGTTGAACGGCACCGGTCCATCCGGCTTGCCGTCGAGAAACTGCCGCACCATTGCGGACTGGCTGGTACGGATCTGTTCCGGGGTGCCGCGCTCCAGCACCTTGCCGCCGGCGATGACGTAGGCGTAGTCGGAAATCGACAGTACCTCCTGTACGTCGTGCGACACCAGGATCGAAGTCAGGCCGAGCGCTTCGTTGAGGGTGCGCACCAGGCGCATCAGCACGCCCATCGAAATCGGGTCCTGGCCGGTGAACGGTTCGTCATACATCACCAGCGCCGGCTCCAGCGCCACCGCGCGGGCCAGGGCCACGCGCCGCGACATGCCGCCGGAAATCTGCTCCGGATAAAGCCCGGCGGCACCGCGCAGGCCGACCGCTTCCAGCTTCATCAGCACGATGTCGCGGATCATCCGCTCCGGCAGGCCCGAGTGTTCGCGCAGCGGGAAGGCGACATTCTCGAACACGGTCAGGTCGGTCAGCAGGGCGCCGTTCTGGAACAGCATGCCCATGCGCTTGCGCAGCTCGAACAGGCCGTCGCGGGACTGTTTATGCACGTCGATGCCGTCGAATTCGATGTTGCCCGACTGCGGCCGCCATTGCCCGCCGATCAGGCGCAGCAGGGTGGTTTTACCGGTGCCGCTGGGGCCCATGATGGCGGTGACCTTGCCGCGCGGGATGTCGATATCGACGCCGTCGTAGATCACGCGGGGGCCAAACGCAAAGCGCAGGTCGCGCACGCGCACAATAATCTCTTGGCCGTTCGGGGTCATGGGACGTGAAAGCCGGGATAGCTGAATACGCGAGGCTGGGTATGCGGGCCGTGGAAGCGGAACTACCGTAGCACCATCATTCTACGCGATTGAAGGCTATTTAGAGGCATGGCGGGACACTTGGTTCCGCCTGGAAATAAATCTTAACCTCAGGCAAGTCCCAGATTATTCAGCAAGATAGGCTCGAGATCACGCATTATCTCGGCCATCGCCGAGGGGCCGCCGAGTTCGGCCACCTGGGTCATGCGCATCCCGGCGAGCCCGCAGGGATTGATCCGGCTGAACGGCTCCAGGTCCATGTTCACGTTCAGGGCGATGCCGTGATAGCTGCAGCCGCGGCTGACGCGCAGGCCGAGCGAACCGATCTTGCGCATTTCAGTGACACCGTCGGGCCAGGCGCGCTCGACATAGACCCCCGGCGCATCGGCTCGCGCCCGCGCCGCGATGCCATAGCCGGCAAGCGTGTCCACCATCGCCTGCTCCAGCCGCCGCACCAGCTCGCGCGGGCCGTAGCCGAGGCGGTGCAGGTCGAGCAGCACATACACCACCGCCTGGCCCGGTCCGTGATAGGTGACCTGGCCGCCGCGATTGCTGTGCACGATGGGAATGTCGCCGGGCGCCAGCACATGCTCGGCCTTGCCGGCCTGGCCCTGGGTGAACACCGGCGGATGCTGCAGAAACCACAACTCATCCGCCGCCCCGGCGCCGCGCGCAGCGGTGAAGTCGCGCATCTGCGCATAGGTTTCGGCGTAGTCGCGCAGGCCGAATTGGCGGATCAGCGTTGCGCTCGGTGCCATTACAGCCCTGTTACAGGGACAGCACGACGGCAGGATCGGCGCTGATGGCCTTGGTGATGCGGGTCAGATGCGCCTCGTCCTCGGCGACGAAGATCAGGGTCAGGCACTGATACTTGCCGTTGGCCGAGGAACGGCGCTCCACCTCCAGCCCGGCTTCGGGCTGGAGGTGGCTGCGCACCAGGGTTTGCAATCTTTCCTCCACCCCGTCTTCGGGGCGGACGAAGACCTTCACCGGGAAGGAGCAGGGATAGACGAGGCCGACAACTTCGGAGGGCTTGGTTTCCATGCGATCCAATATGCGGCCGCCCGGCCTGCTTTCAAAGTGCCTTTAGAACCCCAGCCAGAGCTTGATCTGGTCGATCAGGCGGTGCAGGAAACCTCCGGCGGGCACGTCCTTGAGCACCACCAGCGGCACCGTCTTCACCACCTTGCCGGCCACCATGATCGTTGCCTGGCCGACCTGCTGGCCGGCAGTCAGCGGGGCGATCAGCTTGCCGCTGACCTGCGGCTGCACCTGCAACTGGCTCTTGTCGCCGGCGGACAGGGACAGATAGACCGGCTCCAGCGTGCCGACGCCGACTTCCAGGTCCGCGCCCTTGTAGACGCGCGCGCTCTGCACCGGCGCGGCGGCGCCGAGCACGCTGGCCGTATCGAAATTGCGGAAGCCGTAGTTGAGCAGTTCCAGGTTGGCCTGCTCGCGATAGGCCCAGGTCTTGCCGCCCATCACCACCGAGATCAGGCGACGGCCATCGCGCTTGGCCGAGGCCAGCAGGCAGTAGCCGGCGGCTTCGGTGTGACCGGTCTTGATGCCGTCCACCGAGGGGTCCTTTTCCAGCAGGCCGTTGCGATTCGGCTGCGGCTTGGCCACGCCGTACTTGAACTCGCGCTCGGAGAAATATTTGTAGTCGTCCGGGAAATTGCGGATCAGGGCGCTGGCCAGCGTCACCAGGTCGTGCGCGCTGGTGTAGTGCTGCTCGTTGGGCATGCCGCTGGCGTCGACGAAATGGGTGTTGCTCATGCCCAGTTTCTGCGCGTACTGGTTCATGATCTGGGCGAAGGCGTCCTCGCTGCCGGCGATGTGCTCGGCCAGAGCCACGCTGGCGTCGTTGCCGGAGACGATGATGATGCCGCGCAGCAGGTTCTCGATGGTGACGCTGCTGCCCAGGTCCAGGAACATGCGCGATTCGCTCGAGTCCTTGCCTTCGGCCCAGGCTTTCTGGCTGACCACCGCGGTGTCGGTGAGCTTGAGGCGGCCCGATTTGATCATATCGAAGGCGATGTAGACCGTCATCACCTTGGTGATGCTGGCCGGCTCGACGTGCATGTCGGGATTGAGGCTGGCAATGATGTCGCCGCTCTGGAAATCGAGCAGGGCATAACTCTTGCCGTCGATCGGCGGCGGATCGGGTGCGGCGGCGAAGGCGGCGCCGGAGATGGAGAAAAGGGTGACAGCGAGACCGAGCAGGCCTGATTTCAGATTCATCGACTGGGAGCCGTTCAACGTAAGGGGAGGTGAGACAAGGGAACGCGATGGCATTTTACTTTACTGGGAGCAGCATCGACTATTCCGCCACCGGGACGGCGGGCATTTGCAGCTCGCTCAGGCGTTTGCGCACCACCGCCAGCAGATCATCATCGACAAACGGGCCGATCAGCACGCGGCTGACGGCGTTGCCGTTGCGCGTATCGTTTTTCAGCTGCACGTTGGAGATGCCCATGCCGTTGAGCTGCTCGCGCATTGTCACCGCGTTGATCGGGTCGTTGAACAGGCCGGTTTGCAGATAGCGCGCCGTGGGCGCCACCGTTTGCGCCGGAACCGTCACGGTGGGCGCAACCGAGGGTGCGGTGGAGAGATTATTCGCCAGGCTGAGCTGCGTCGCCAGGGGTTTCGCAGGTTCCGGTAGCGCCGGCGCGGGCGCCACGGCCGCCGTCACCGGCGCCGCCGTTGGTCGTGGCGGCGCGGCGGTCGGGGCCGGTTGCGGCGCCGGTATTGGCAGCGGCGTTGGCCTCATGGTGCTGGCGATCAGGGTGGAGGGCACCGGCATGCTCGGGTCGATGGCTTCGACTTCCACCGGAATCGAGCCGCTGCCGAGGCTGCCGAGCTTGACCGCCGCGGTATAGGACAGGTCGATGACGCGGCCCTCGTGGAACGGTCCGCGGTCGTTGATGCGCACCACCACGCTCCTGCCGTTGTTGAGATTGGTGACGCGGGCGTAGCAGGGAATCGGCAGCGTCTTGTGCGCCGCCGTCATCTTGAACATGTCGTAGGGCTCGCCGCTGGAGGTGCGCTTGCCCTGGAATTTTTTGCCATACCAGGAGGCGTAGCCGCGTTCCTTGTAGCCGCGGGGGTCCTTGAGAATGACGTAGTGGTCGCCGTAGACCTCGTAGGAATCGGGATTGCCGCTGTTGCTCCTGGCCTCGGCCTGCGGCACCGCATCGGGAATCTGCGCCACATTCGCCGGAATCTCCTCCGGCGCCGGCGGACCGTCCTGGTTGGGATTGTTGACCGGGGCGGGGGTGGAGGAAGCGGAGGCGGTCGGCACCACGCGGGCATGGCTGACCGGCGCCGGGCGCACGGCCTCGCCGCCGCAGCCGGTGAGCAGGCCGGCAAGGCAACACAGCACAATGGCGGCGTGGCTGCGCATGGCAGCGACGTCAGGCCCGATCACTGACTATCTTCCGCCAGTTTCAGCTCATATGCCAGCGAGGTGACCGCCATCGCATAGAAAACCCTGGGGTTGTACGACATCACGGCATAGAAATTGGGCAGGGCAATCCAGTATTCGGGGGCCCCGCTGTTGTGGCTGAGCTCGAGCAGCCCGGCCGGCATCTCGCCCGGCAGCGCCGCCGGCGCGGCCACGCCGGCCTGGCGCAGCGCGGCGATGGTCTGCGGCGGCAGCTTGGCGTTGCGCATCACCGAGTCCGGCGGCGGTGTGGTGGAATCGACGCCGGCAAGCAGGGCCTGGCCGCGATGCCAGCTGCGTTGCGGGTCGTAGTTCACCAGGTAGTTGGCGATGCTGCCGATGGCGTCGGCCGGCGACCACAGGTCGGTGCGGCCGTCGCCGTCGAAGTCCACCGCCAGGCTGCGGTAATTGCTGGGCATGAACTGGGCGAGGCCCATGGCCCCGGCGTAGGAGCCGCGCAGCTCGGTCGAGTCGAAACGATCGTCGCGGCACAGCACGAAGAACTGCGTCAGCTGGTCGAAGAAAAACGGCGCCCGGGTCGGATGATCGAAGCCCATGGTGGCGAGCGAATCGAGTACGCGGTACTTGCCGGTATAGGCGCCATACTTGGTTTCCACGCCGAGCAGGGCGGTGATCACTTCCGGCGGCACGCCGTACTGCTGCTGCGCCCGGTCCAGCCACTTTTTCTGCTCCTGCATGAAGCGCAGGCCGTTGGCGATGTTGGCCGGGGTGACGTGCAGCGGCTTGTAGTCCTCCCAGCTCAGGGTCTTTTCCTTGTTGGTCTGTTCGCTGTGGATCAGCTGCGGCAGCAGTTGCGCCTGCTTGAGGGCGCTCCTGACGTTGTCGAGATCGTCCGGGGAAAAGTTGTACTGGGTTTTCAGCGTTTGCAGCAGCTGCGGTGTCTTGGCGTTGTCGCTGTAGTCGGCGGACGCGCCGGCGGCGCACAGGCACAGCACTAGCGCGAGGAAGATACGCATGTTTGGTCTTTGGGTTTAGCTGGTCAACAGCTTGCGGTGCGTCTGCACCGACATGAGAATGCCGAAGCCGGCCAGCAGGGTCACCGCCGAAGTGCCGCCATAGCTGACCAGGGGCAGCGGCACGCCCACCACCGGCACCAGGCCGATGACCATGCCGCAGTTGATGAAGACATAGATGAAAAAGGTCAGGCCGAGGCTGCCGGCGAGCAGTCGCTGGAAGGTGTCCTGGCCGCGCATGGCGATGATCAGGCAGCGGATCACGATGGCGATATAGAGCACCAGCAGCAGCAGTACGCCGATCAGGCCGAGCTCTTCCGAATAGACCGAGAAGATGAAGTCGGTGTGCGCTTCCGGCAGGAAGTCGAGGTTGGCCTGGGTGCCCATCAGCCAGCCCTTGCCGAACAGCCCGCCCGAGCCGATGGCGATCTTGCTCTGGGTGATGTGATAGCCGGCGCCGAGCGGATCGCGTTCCGGATCGAGGAAGGTGAGCAGCCGGTTGCGCTGATAGTCGTGCAGCTTCAGCCAAAGCAGCGGCGCCGCCGCCGCCACGCCACCCACGGCGAGCAGTATCCAGCGCCAGCGCAGGCCGCCGAAAAACAGCGCCAGCACGCCGGCGGTCACCACCAGCAGGGCGGTGCCGAGGTCGGGCTGGATGGCGATCAGGCCGGTCGGCACCATGATCAGCGCCAGGCTCACCAGCAGGGTGCCGAAGCTCGGCGGCAGATGGCGGCTTTGCAGGTAGGCGGCCACCGCGATCGGCGCCGCCAGTTTCATCAGCTCCGACGGCTGGAAGCGCATCACGCCCAGGTCGAGCCAGCGCTGCGCACCCTTGGCGTGCTGGCCCAATACCGCCACCGCCACCAGCAGCAGCATCGAGAAGCCGTAGAACCAGGGTGCCGCGGCGCGGTAGAACTCGGGCGGCGCCTGCGCCAGCACCACCATCACCACCAGGCCCAGCACCAGGCGCTGCGCCTGGCTGATGACCATGTTGAGCGACTGCCCGGTGGCGGAATAGAGCACGAACAGGCCCACCGCCGACACCAGCAGCAGCAGCACGCCCAGCACCAGATCGAAGTGCCAGCGCGCGAACCACGCGCCCCAGCTGCCGACGGGCTTGGGAGCGGAAGAAATGACGCTTACGTTGACGGTCATGAGTTGCGTTTTGCTTCCTGGTCCTGCTGCGGCTGCGCGCCGCTGATATCGGGCAAGCCTGGCCCCTGGCCGCAGCTCAGGGAAGAATGCCGCGACGGCTGCGGCGGCTGTTCATGCCTCCCAGCAGGCCGGCGATCACGGGCCATAGCAGGCTGGTGGTGAGCAGGGGCATCCAGCGGTGCAGCGCATCGGCGGGATGATGGGTCAGGCCATCGATCCAGAACATCAGGAAGATGTAAAGCGCCCACACCGGCACCAGCGCCAGGGTGGCCTGCCACAACGGGAATGCCAGCAGCGTATCGCTGAGGCGCCGCGCCGCGTAAGCCACCGTCACCAGACCCAGGGCGTACTGCCCCAGCGGGGCGCCGTAAAGCACGTCGCAGCATAGCCCCAGCAGCCAGGCCGCCAGCAGCGCCGGCATTTCCGGGGCGTACACCGCCCAGTAGGCCAGGGTCAGCGCCAGCAGCAGCGGCCGGAATGGCGTAATCAGCTCCGGCAAGGCGATGGCCTGCAGCACCAGCGCCAGCAGCAGGCTGAACAGGAACACCAGCGGATTGCTGTCGCGGTTCATCGCGGCTTCGCCGGCGGCGTGGCGGGTTTGACCGGAGCTGCCGCTGGTGTGGCCGGCGCCGGCTTCTTCTGCGGCGTCTCCAGCTTGTGCGCGGCCGTGGTGTCGCGTCTGGTCGGAGCGGGGCTGGCTTTGGTTTTGGTGTTGTTGGCGCCGGCATTGGCGTCCGTGGCCTGCTCCACCGCGGGTTCCGGTTCCGCCGGCAGCGCCGGCCGTTCGGCCCAGACCAGCAGGGCCTGGTGGCCCTGGTTGAGCCGTGCGCTGGGATAGGCGATGCCTTCCATGAAGTTCTCGCCGGCCGGATGGCGCAGTTCGCTGATCTTGCCGAACGGGTAACCCGGCGGATAGCGCCCGCCGAGCCCGGAAGACACCAGCAGGTCGCCGACCTTGACGTCGGCATTGCCGGGCAGATAGGGCAGCGACAGGGTTTGGCCGTCGCCGCGGCCCAGGGCGATGGTCTGCAGCCCGGTGCGATTGATCTCCACCGGCACGCCGATGTCGGAATCGGTCACCAGCAGGGCCACGCTGCTGCCGGGATTGACCTCGATCACCTGGCCCATGATGCCTTCCGCATCGACCACCGCCTGGCCCTTGTAAACGCCGTCGTGTTCGCCCTTGTTGAGCACGATCTGCCGGTAGGGGTTCTGGTCCACCCGCAGGATCTCGGCGATCAGCACGCGGGTCTGCAGAGAAGCGGCGGAGGACAGCAGTTCGCGGATGCGCGCGTTCTCGGCTTCCAGTGCGTCCATGCGCAGCAGCCGCCCCTCCAGTTCCAGCTGCTTCTGGTGCAGGCTCTGGTTTTCGGTGAGCAGGTCTTCGCGGCTGCGGAAATGATCGCCCAGATTGAAGGTCGCCTGCGGCAGCGAGGTGACCCACAGCAGGGGCTGCAGGGCTCGCGCGGTCCATTCCCGCACCGGCCGCAGGCGTGTGTCGCCGTGGTGGTCGGTAACCATCAGGCCGACCGACAGGGTGGCGAAGAGCAGGAACTTCAACCCCAGTCCGGGGCCGCGCGGAAACAGCGTTTTGCGGGCGGAGTCGCTAAGCGTGTTCAAAGGGCCGTGGCGGGGTCAGGTGAGCGGTCTGGAAGGGCTCCCAGAGCGCCCGGACATTCGGTCAAGCATAGGGCTCGGCGCGCGCGCCGACAACCGTTGCTGCGCAGGTGCCGGTCCCGACTGGCGGGACCCACAAGGGCCGGCATGGGACAGCCCCGCGCCGGCTCTTCCACCGCTCAATCCATCAGGTAGATGTCGCCCTGGCGGTCGAGCATGTCGAGCAGCATGCCGCCGCCGCGCGCGACGCAGGTCAGGGGATCGTCGGCGATGATCACCGGCAGGCCGGTTTCCTCCGAGATCAGCTTGTCCAGATCGCGCAGAAGGGCGCCGCCGCCGGTCAGCACGATGCCGCGCTCGGCCACGTCGGAGCCGAGTTCCGGCGGGGTGCGCTCCAGCGCCTGCTTCACCGCCTTGACGATGCCGGCCAGCGGCTCCTGCAGGGCGTCGAGGATCTCGTTGGAGTTCATGGTGAAGTTGCGCGGCACGCCGGCGGCCAGATGGCGGCCGACGACGTCGATTTCCTGCACTTCCGGCCCCGGGAAGGCGGTGCCGATTTCCTGCTTGATGCGCTCGGCGGTGGCTTCGCCGAT